>JGI24723J26617_10000959_pt1 | contig 26807 bp, 22 predicted proteins | sample Cruoilmetagenom6_FD_26617 | JGI IMG/M metagenome (IMG submission 26617)
TTATTGGAGGAAACAGTAAAAATGGTCCGGAGTATTTCTTCCGAAAACACATAAAAGAACATAATATAAAATTAGAATTGGTTTCTAATGAAGTGCCAAGAATACATCAATTCGTCATTCCAATAGAAAACGAAATGTCACCTCAAGTGCAGTCGAGAGGTCTTAAAGCAAGAATAATTAAAACAGTATCCTTAACCTCTTCTTCAGGTTCTGCAAATAGAGCGATTGGTAGCATGCCTTTATACAAACATCTAAAGGCTAGTAATGCTGCATTTAATACCTTCGATTTTAGAGTGATGCAGTATCGGGAATATTTGTAATCTAGAAATACACACGAAAACTTACATTTGGTGTAATGCCTAAGGATTGGTTTTCTACTTTCGAAATATTGTCATCTGCATCCAAAACATAGTATCTATTAATTGTGTTATTGGTATTTAAAAGATTCCAAACAGAAGCACCAATTTTAGCCTGAATTCCTTCCGAGATTTTTAAATCTTTTGTTGCCGAAAAATCGACACGTAAATAATCTTTTAAATAATCGCTGTTTGGTACATTGTAATTAATGTTACCAGAAGTAATGGTGTTGTCAGGTTTGGTATAAGGTTTCCCAGAATGCCAATTTACACCTAAGGCAAAATGGAATTTGTTTACGGTGTAGGTATTAGAGAAATTAACGGCATGTGTAATGTCAGCATTATTAGGAAAAGGGTTTCCGTTATTCAAGTTCTTAAATGTATAATCGTTTTTGCTATACGAATAACTTAACCATGTATTCAAATTGGTAAACTGTTTGTTGATTAAAAAATCCACTCCTTTTACTTGATAGCTTCCTATCGCTTTTATATACTGAAACTGGTTTTGAAAGCCTTGGCTTCTGGTGGTGATGCCGTCCACTTCTTTATAGTAAACTTCTGCACTAATTAGTAATTTATTCTTGTTATAGTTTAGTCCTAAAGATGCTTGTTTGCTTTTTATGATTGGAATATCTGTGTTGTTTGCTAAAATCCAACGACGTTTTTCTATTCCTAAAAAGTCATTCTGTAAATCGATGATTTGTGAGGTTGTCTGACTTTTAAATTCTCCAAGAAGTTCTACTCTAAAATGATTTGCAAACCGTTGACTAAAACTTATTCTTGGTTCTGCTAAAAAAACGTCTAATTTAGGAATGTAGTTAAATCGTATTCCAGCTTTTGCGTTGGTGTTTTTGTTGTTAGATATTAGTTGGCCTTCCGCGAAAGCGGAATGACTTCTAACAACCTCTTTGATATAACTTCTAAAGACAGGGTTATTAATGTTTTCTAGATTGCTAATGCCAACTTCAAAAAACTGATAGCCAATTTGAAGGTTGGTGTTTTTATTTATAAACCATTTGGTGTCTAGTTTAATAGCGCTATCAAATACTTTGTTTTCTTGAATTAAACGTTGGTCATTCAGGATGTCAAAATTTTTGGCATCTAATTCATAGTTAGAAAGCGATACGTGTAGGTTGGAACTTAATTTAGAATGCCATTTTTTGGTGTAGCTAATGCCACTTGCCAAATTACGCTGAATAAGTGTACTGTTTAAAGATTCGTTAATATTGTTAATAGTAGATTGTTCTTCGTAATCTAAATTATTATGAATAGTTAAAAAACTAATTTGTAGTTTGTCTTTTTTAGAAAGGTTTAATAGCAGTTTTCCCGAGAAATCATAGAAGTAAAAGTTTTCGTTTTTAGAGATCGTATTATTTTGTGCTTCCTGATTACTTTCAAAATCGGAATCTTGAAAAATACGTTTAAAATACTGCTTGTAGGTTGGCGCAGTTACTAAATCGGTAAACGAACGTCTTGCCGAAAGTTGTAATTCTGCATGTTTACCAATTGGCACTTTGGCATATCCATCTGCATGCACTAAATTAAAGCCAGCTCCAGCTTTAAAATCCTTTTGAAGGGTGTTCGATAATTGCATGTCTATCACACTCGAAACACCATCTCCATATTGTGCTGAGGTTCCGTTTTTAGATACATTTACCTTGTTTGTTAAATACGGATTGAATGCAGATATAAGTCCGAAAAAATGACCAGATTGGTACATTTTAATACCATCCCAAAGGATGAGGTTTTGGTCGTGTGTTCCGCCTCTAATATTAATATTCGAAACCGTTTCATCAACACTTAAAACGCCAGGAAGTGCCTGTAGGCTTTGCAATACATCTGGTTCTATTAAACCTGGTAAAATGCCAAATTGTTCTGGTTTTATGGTAATACTACCTGTGGTGTTTTTGTTTATTCCTGTGGTTAAATAGTTAGTTATTACTACTTCCTCTAACTTCTGAATGGTAAAAGGTTGTACTTCTTGTCTTGCAATGGTAATAAACTGGTTGTTTAATTTGTTGAACTTTAATTGCGTTTGTTTTTCTAAAGCAGTTAGAATTGCCTTTAAGTTTTCATTGCTATCTAAAAACACGTCAATATCTTTAATTGTGCTATCGGCATAAGAAAAACTAACTTTAAATTGTTGTTCGATTATAGCCAATACTTGCGCTAGAGGTTGCTTTTTGTTTTGTGAAAAAACAGTCGAGTAACCCAAAAAAAAGAAAATTAATAATAGCGCAATTTTTAGCGGTTTATTCACGCGATAAAATAATGGTTTTGTTGGTTTTTTTATAGCTTAATTGTAAAGGTTGCGTAATCGATTTTAGTGCAATATCTATGTTTTTATGTGTGAATTTCCCAGTAAATAAAGTACTTGTCTCTATATTGGAAGTTTCAAATTTAACGTTGTATTGTCTTTCAAACTCTGCTAAAACTTCGCTTAATGGTACGCTGGAAAAAGCACTAATATGGTTTAGCCATTCTGGTTGTTTGACGTTAGTGGTTGTAGTTGTTGTCATGTTTCCATTTAATATTGAAAAAGAATCACCTGCTTTTAAAATAGACTTTCCGGTATTGTAGTTTATTTGTACGGTACCTTCATAACAAACTACTTCAAAATAATCTGTACGTTGTTTTACATTAAATTGAGTACCTAAAACAGTTATGGTTCCTGCATCTGTTTTTACGTGAAACGTACTGCCTTTTTCTACTTTAAAGAAAGCTTCGCCATCTAGTGTTATGGTTCTGTTTGTATTCCAATTCTTTTTATTGAAGCTGATTTCTGAGAGTGCATTTAAATGTACAGACGAATGATCTGGAAGCTCGATAGTCGATTTTTTAGCAAAATCTGTAGTAAAAGAACTGTCTAAAGTTGTGGTGTAATAGTAGCAGCCTAAACAAATAGCTAGAATAGCGGCTATTTTGAGTATGGGTTGAAACCATTTTTTTGCTGTAGATTTTTTCGCATTTATGTCGAGTAATGTGGTTTCTAAAGCAGCCTCTGTATCAAACGCTGGTGCTTTAAAGCCTTTGCTGTACTCAGCTAATTTAGTTAACGACTCATAATCTTTAAGCGCTTCAAATACTTCAAGTTCTTGCGGACTTAAGTCGTTATCTAACCATTTTAAAATTAATTCTTCTTTATTCATTGTATGCTATTCAAGTATATAACAAGTAAGGTTTAAAAACTCCTACCTCGAAATTAAAATTATTATTCCTATAAAGGCAGAAATCATAATTCTTCAATGTTTTCTCTTAATTTTTTTAAAGCACCATAAATTCGTTTTTCAACAGCTTTGGTGCTAATATCTAAAAGCGATGCAATTTCTTTAAATCGTTTTCCTTCCACACGATTCATTAAAAAGGCAACACGTTGTGCTTCGGTTAAATTTGCAATGGCAATTTCTAGTTTTTTACGGTATTCCTTTTCTTCCATTAAAAACTCTGGCGACTCATTAGAATGTTCGGTTGGTTTTATTTTCTGATGTTTTAAAACTACTTTTTGATGTGCAACGGCATTCAACATTAAATTATTTGCTACCGTATATAAATAGCTTTTCGCTTTTTCTGGAGAAACGGTACTGCAATTTTGCCAAAGTTTTATAAAAGCATCTTGCACTTTATCTTTAGGGTTTAAATGATCCCCAAACTTGTAATATAAGTAACCATGCAAGTCTTTAGCATATTTGTGAAACAGGCTATTGAAACGGTTTTCATTACAGACATTATTGTTTACAGACTTTTGCATGTATAGTTAAAAAGGTTTCTGCAAAGTAGGGACATTTTTTTTTAAAAGTCAAGGTAGGAGTTTTTTAAACAAAGATGTTATAGTAGTATACAGCAATTAAATGTTGCTATGAAAAGAAACAATTATTAATAAAAAACGAAACCATGAAAACTATCCACTCGAAATTTCTCCTTTTTTTATTCTTACTTTTTTTGATGTTATTTTCGGCATGTCAAGAAGAAGTAGTAGAAGTAACAGAACCCGATAATGAAGAAACGATTGCTCCAAATTCTAACTTAGCTAATTTAATGCGTAATGTAGCATCTAATGATGGTTCTAGAGATAATATTATAGATTATGCCAATTGCTTAGAAGTTGCATTACCAGTAACCGTTACTGCAAATGGCGTAACAATAACCATAGAAAGTATTTCAGATTATGATGCGTTAGAAACTATTTTAGACGCTTTTACAAATGATGGTGACGAAGTAGAAATAACATTTCCAATAACAATTATTTTTAACGACTATTCTGAGTTAGTTATTAATAATCAAGACGAATTAGAAGCACAAATAGAAAATTGTAATGATGAAGATGAAGAAGATGACGATATAGAATGTATCGATTTTCAATTTCCTATTACCATTTCCATGTATAATACAGATTTTCAGGTTATAGATACTGTTACCATAAATGATGATGAAGCCTTATATGCATTTATTGAAAATTTAGAAGGAGGAGTTTTAGCTAGTATAAACTTTCCTGTTACTATGGTGTTAGCAAACGGAGATACCGTTGTTGTAGAAAACAATGCAGAAATGGAAGCTGCTATTGAAGCTGCTGAAGATACTTGCGATGAAGATGATGATTACGATTGGAATGACGATGATGGAAATGATGATTGTACTGAAGCGTACATTGCGTCCTCATTGATAGAATGCCATTGGAATTATGTTACAAGCTTATATTCTCCTTTTGTTGCAGAATATTTTGTCTTTTTAGCAGATGGGACTGCAGAAATTTATAACGATGTAACTGGTGATTTAGTAACTACAGGAACTTGGAGTTTGTCTTCAGATAATGATATTACTTCTTTAAACCTTGAGTTTAATTTAGAGCCATATGCGTCTTTAGATATCGTTTGGGAAATGATTTCATGTGATGATGATAGATTTGAATTCTTTAATGGAAATAATAATTTAGTGTTAGAACAGGATTGCGAAAATGATGAGATAGAAGATTGTAATGTAAACCTTGCCGAATTAGAGGACTTGTTATTAGAATGTGATATTGAAGCATCTACTTATGATGCATCCGGTAATATTTTAGATGAAAATTATTTAATGTTTGGTGCTAATGGAGAAGTAACTGTTAATGGAGAACCTGCTATTACAGAGTTCGGCTCTTGGTCTCTTTTGGAAACGAATTCTGGTTATACATTAACGATTGGTGGATTGTCTACTTTTGATTTGTTAAATGGGGAATGGTTGCTTTTAGGTTGTGATCAAGATGAATTTATCTTCAGTCAGGAAACAAATTCGGGTAATGTAATTACTATGAAGCTCGAGCAAGATTGTGAAGATTGCAGCAACCCAGAAGTTTTAATAAACGATTTGGTAATATACATGCCTTTTGCAGAAGAAGCTCACGATTTAATAAGTGGTTTCAATGCAGAAAACATTACCAACACATTTGTAGAAGATAGAGCAGGAAACTCTTCTTGTGCCATAGCTTTTACCGGAAATGACACCTTTGAGATTCCTGTAAATACAAACAGTGAACTGGAACAAGGAGATCGTTTTTCTATTAGTTTATGGTTTAAAATGCAAAATACAGAGGCTGGAGATTTAGAACTGTTTTTTAGATCACCAGGAAATGCAACACAAGGATTTCAATTAGGAGTTTATGATTTAAATACGCCTTTGTTTTCAGATAATACAAGCTTTTATCTTTGGGATAATGACTGGAATGGCGAAGTAGATGTAGCATGGGAAAACACCGATTGGCATCACCTAGTACTAACAGTGGATGGCGATAACACCGTTAGATTATACAGAGATGGAGTACAAAGAAATATCGATGAAAATTCGAGTTTAAATATTGGTTCTCAAGCTTCAGATAGATACATTATCGGGGAAGGTTTTGTTGGTCACCTGGATGACTTAAGAGTGTATAAAAGAACTTTAAGTCCAAACGAAGTAGGAGAATTATTTAATTTAGAAGGGGAATGTTATACCTGTTTATAAGAGAGACTTAACGAGTGAATTATTGATAAAAAAGAGACTTCTTTTAAGAAGCCTCTTTTTTTTATTTTTAATTGTGAAAACTAAAATAGAGGCAGTTGTTTTTTATGGATGTGGTAAATATGCTTTAATTCCAATTAAACAAGCTTTTCCATTAAAGAAAAACAAAATATTTCTTTACTTTTGCAACTATTGAAATAAAAAAAATATGTTTAATAATTTAAGTGAAAAGTTAGATAAAGCGTTACATGTACTAAAAGGGCATGGAAGCATTACAGAAGTGAATGTTGCCGAAACCTTAAAGGAGGTACGTAGAGCGTTACTAGATGCCGATGTTAACTTTAAAATTGCTAAAGATTTTACCAATAAAGTAAAAGAAAAAGCACTTGGACAAAATGTTTTAACAAGCTTACAGCCAGGACAATTAATGGTGAAGATTGTTAAAGACGAACTTACCCAATTAATGGGTGGAGATGTAGAAGGTCTTAATTTATCTGGAACACCAAGTATTATTTTAATGTCTGGTTTACAAGGTTCTGGTAAAACAACTTTTTCTGGTAAACTGGCCAACTATCTTAAAAATAAAAAAACAAAGAAACCTTTATTGGTAGCTTGTGATGTATATCGTCCAGCGGCCGTAGATCAATTACATGTTGTAGGAGATCAAATTAAAGTAGAGGTTTTTAGCGATAGAGGAAATACAGATCCTGTAGCCATTGCACAAGCAGGTATTGCACATGCAAAAGCAAACGGACATAACGTTGTTATTATAGATACTGCAGGTCGTTTGGCTGTAGATGAAGCCATGATGGCCGAAATATCTAATATCCATAAAGCTATTCAGCCACAAGAAACCTTGTTTGTTGTAGATTCTATGACAGGTCAAGATGCGGTAAATACTGCAAAAGCCTTCAATGATATTTTAAACTTTGACGGTGTAATCCTTACCAAATTAGATGGGGATACACGTGGTGGAGCAGCGATTTCTATTAAGTCGGTTGTAAACAAACCAATTAAATTTATTGGTACTGGTGAAAAAATGGAAGCAATTGATGTTTTCTATCCTTCACGTATGGCAGATCGTATTCTTGGAATGGGAGATGTTGTATCTCTTGTAGAAAGAGCACAAGAGCAGTTTGATGAAGATGAAGCACGTAAGTTGCAAAAGAAAATTGCCAAAAATCAATTTGGTTTTGATGATTTCTTAAAGCAAATTCAGCAAATCAAGAAAATGGGGAACATGAAAGACCTTATTGGAATGATTCCTGGCGCTGGAAAAATGATGAAAGATATAGATATAGATGATGATGCTTTTAAAGGTATTGAAGCTATCATTCATTCTATGACGGTAAAAGAACGTACAAATCCATCGATTATAAATGCAAGCCGTAAAAAGCGAATTGGAAAAGGATCAGGTACTTCGGTTCAAGAAGTAAATCAGTTGCTAAAACAATTCAATCAGATGTCGAAGATGATGAAGATGATGCAAGGTGGAGGCGGAAAACGTATGATGCAAGCAATGAAGAACATGAAGTAATTTCATGTTTTTTTTTTGTTTGTAATATACCCTGGATATAAAATGTGTCACCTCGAGCGCAGTCGAGAGGTCTCATTTCTAATTTGATATTTAACTAGGTATCGACTGCGTTCGACCTGACAGATTTAAAACAACAACATGACAATCTTAGACGGAAAAAAAGTAAGTAACGACATTAAAGACGAAATTACCGATCAGGTGAAAAAAATGGTTGCTAAAGGCGAAAAAGTGCCACATTTAGCTGCAATTATAGTTGGTAATGATGGTGCAAGTTTAACCTATGTTGCTAGTAAAGTTCGTGCTTGTGAACGTGTTGGTTTTGAGTCTACCATGGTAAGGTTGTCTAATACTACAAGTGAAGTTGAATTATTAGATAAAATTGAAGAATTAAACGAAGACCCTAATATTGATGGTTTTATTATTCAATTACCGTTACCGCCACAAATTAATACACAAAAAGTATTAATGGCTGTAAATCCAGATAAAGATGTAGATGGGTTTCACCCAATGAATTTTGGTAAAATGGCATTAGATATGTCTACTTTTATTCCTGCTACTCCTTTTGGAATTCTTGAATTAATGGATCGTTATGGTGTTGAAACTAAAGGGAAACACACTGTTGTAATTGGTCGTTCGCATATTGTTGGTAGACCAATGAGTATTTTAATGGGAAGAAAAGGTTTTCCGGGAAACTCTACAGTTACACTAACACATAGTCACACTAAAAATATTACACAAATTACAAGTCAAGCAGATATTATTATCTCCGCATTAGGAGTGCCAAATTTCTTAAAAGCAGAAATGGTAAAAGATGATGTTGTAATTATAGATGTTGGTATTACTCGTGTTCCAGATGAAACTGCTGCCAAAGGTTATGTAATAACGGGAGACGTTGATTTTGAAAACGTAAGTAAAAAAGCGAGTTATATCACGCCAGTTCCAGGTGGAGTAGGACCGATGACGATTGCTATGTTACTTAAAAATACACTTTTAGCTAGAGAAAGACATATGCAATAAACTACTTATATTGCAGTATGAATTTTCTATTTATTTTATTAATAAACATACAGCGAGTAACTATTGGTAGTGTACAACATGTACTACCAATAGTACTCGCTGTTTTGTTTTGTGTCGTTTTGTTTCGTTTCGCTAAAAGACGAGCTCAAAAACAAAAAGAAGCCCTATTTCAAGCTTTGGGTGTTTTTGTTTCTTTAACCATTATTGTTTTTCATAGTTACAAAATTAGCCAAGGGGATTATTCTGTTTCGGTAGATTTACCTTTGTATTTATGTAGTTTTCTAGCTTTGATTATTCCTGTTTTTACTTATTATAGGAAATATTGGATGTATGAAATTTTATTGTTTTGGATTATTGCAGGAACCTCGCAAGGAGTGATTACCCCAGATATTGCGGTGGGTTATCCTAGTTTCGACTTTTTTAGATATTGGATTGCGCACTTGGGCTTGTTAACCATTATTTTTTACGCCACTTTTGTTTTAAGAATGCGACCAAAACTAAAAAGTGTTTTTAAATCGCTTGTTGCAATACAAGGCTATTTAATTGCTTCGTTTGGTATAAATGCGCTTTTAGGTGGTAACTATTCGTATTTAAATAGAAAACCAGCTTCAGCTTCGGTTTTAGATTATTTACCAGAATGGCCTTATTATATTATAGTCGTTGAGGTATTTTTGATTCCGTTATTTCTACTTATTTACCTACCTTTTTATNTAACAAGAAAGAAGACTACTTCNCAAATAACTGACTCTTATCTTTAAACGCTTTAAACTCTAAAGCATTACCAGAAGGATCCTTGAAAAACATAGTTGCTTGTTCGCCTACTAATCCTTCAAAACGAATATATGGTGCAATAATAAAGGGTATGTTTTTTTGTTTTAAGTCTTCCGCGAAAGCGTGAAAAACATCCCAATCTAAAACAACACCATAATGCGGTATTGGCACTGCTTTGCCATCTACAGTATTGGTTGGAACTTCCTTATTAGTTTGTGCCTTGTAGTGAATAACTAATTGGTGCCCAAAGAAATTGAAGTCTACCCAATGATCACTACTTCTGCCTTCTTCACAGTTTAAAATATCTCTGTAAAATGTTCTACACGCTTCTAAGTTATGCACTGGAATTGCAATGTGAAAAGGAGATAGTTTAGCCATTGTTTTCTAGATAGGTTTTCGTTGAACTTTCTAAAAGAGAATTTAGATCTTCTAATTCTTCAGTAGTAAATTCTCTATATTCACCAAGAGGAACATCTAATTTTATGTTCATAATACGAACACGTTTTAAACTATTTACTTCGTAGTTTAAATATTCGCACATGCGACGAATTTGTCTGTTTAAACCTTGTGTTAATATAATTTTAAACTTGTAAGTTCCTAGTTTTTCAACAATACAAGATTTGGTAGTTCTGTCTAATTCTTCTAAGTAAATACCATTAGACATTCTTTCAATAAATGTTTGTGAAATAGCTTTGTCAACGGTTACAATATATTCTTTATCGTGATTATTGCTTGCCCGAAGTATTTTATTTACAATATCGCCATCGTCGGTAAGAAAGATTAAACCTTCACTTGGTTTATCTAATCGGCCAATAGGAAATATGCGTTTTGGGTATTTTATAAAGTCTATAATATTATCTTTTTCGACTCTAGTATCTGTAGTACAAACAATGCCTACAGGTTTGTTAAAGGCTAAATAGGTAAAAGAGTCTTTAGTGTTTACAATCGCCTTTCCGTCTACATGAACTTCATCATTTGGAGCGATTTTAGTTCCCATTTCTGGTACAACACCATTAATAGTTACTCTTCCAGCTTCAATAAGTCGGTCTGCTTCTCTACGAGAGCAGTAACCAACTTCGCTTAAATATTTGTTTATACGTTTAAGATTCTCTTCCATTTGGCAAAGATACTATAAGTTTAATCACTTTCTGAAATTTAAAAGGCGAGACTCTAGCTTAATTAGTGATGTATTTATTAATATACTCGGTTATGGTTTCATTGTTTAAAGAATGACCAAAACCTTGAGTGGTTATTAATTGCGCATTTAAGTAATTTTTTTCAAAATGTTTTGCGTCTTGATACGGGATAATTCTATCGCGCTCATCGTGTATTAAGAGTGCTGAGGTCTTAATTTCTTTAGTGAAATCTCCAGCTGAAAAATAAGCAGGTAAGTGGCCGTATTTTTCTAATACGATTTGCCCCATTTGTTTGTCTACTTTTTTATTGTACCCCATCATTTGTACATAGCGATTAAAAACACCCGTAAAGTTGGAAGGTGCTCCTAATAGAACTAGTTTTTCTAAGGCTGTATTTTGGTATTTATGCTGATAAAATACCGTTGCCATGCCGCCAACCGAATGACCAATAATGATATCTGGATTAAATTTTTTAGAAACGATATTTATAAATTCAGAATATAGAATAGCATTGAAGTTTTTACTTCCAGAGCGACCATGTGCAGGTGCGTCTAAAGCTATAATGTTATAATTTTGAGCTTTTAAATTTTCAATTAACGGTCGCCATCTTGTAGCGTTGCTTTCCCAGCCATGTGCTAGTAATATTGTTTTGTTTTTACCAAGCCATCTGTAGGTCATGATGTTTAAACCTTCGTGTTCTAATTCTTCTTTAAAGGCAGTGTCTAAAAAGTCGATCTGTTTTTCGTTAAGTTTTTTTCCTTTTAAAGGTTTAGAAAATAAGGATAGTGCAAGGTTTCCTGCTGCTTTAGGGGAAATATAGCTTATTATATTAATAAGTAAGCCAATGGTTTTAGATATGAAATTCATTTTTAATCTTCTCTGTTTACTAAATTTATAGAAAATGCGGGAAGGCAAATAGCTATATATTCGCACGCAATGGTAAATGGGTTAGAATACTGAACACGAGTATTCTTATTAATTTTTATCGATTGTCCGGCTTCTAAAATTATAACTTCGTCTTCAATTATAAATTGTTTTTTGCCTTTAATTATATAGGTGTATTCATCAAACTCTGGCGTTTGAAAAGGTTCACTCCAACCTGCGGGAGCAATCATACGCGCTATACTTATTTGTGGATCTTTGTTGGTTGCTAAACCAAAGTGTTCTTCTATAACTTTTCCATCTGTTGTAGGAACAACAAATGGAGAATCCTGTATGGTGTATTTCTTTTTCATAATGTAAAAAGTCTTTTAATAGTATATACGTAACTTTTAGAGTAATAGTTTTATTTTAAAGGCTTACGTTTAATCATTCCTCCTTTTAAATCTTTTACGATACCAATGGTAACAAAGGCATTTTTATCTATTTTGTCTATTTCGGTGTAAAGTTTTGCTAGTTCAAGCCTTGTCATTACAGTGTAAATTATGTCTTTGTCGTAACTTTTTCCGTGTACACCAAAACCACCTTTTCCCGCATATATTGTGCAAGCTCTGCGTAGTTTTTCTGTAACCATGATTCTAATTTCCTCGTGTTTTTCAGAAATAATAGTAATACCAACATATTCTTCAACNCCATCTACCACAAAATCAACCGTTTTAGCCGCAGACAAATAGGTTAGTATCGCATAAAGTGCCGTTTCAATGGATAAAACATAAGCACCAAAAGAAAAAATAACAATATTTATAAGTAATAAGACATCACCAACGGTGATAGACATTTTTCGACTTAAGTATATGGCTAAAACTTCTGTGCCATCTATAACGCTTCCGCCACGCATGGCTAAGCCAATTCCTAAGCCTAAAAAGAAACCACCAAATACAGCGATTAATAACTTGTCTTCTGTGATTGTTGGGTAATCTACAAAGTGAACTACCAGTGCCAAAAATGTAATGGCAATAACGCTTTTAAGGGCAAATTTCTTGCCTATAGTTTGGGTTGCAAGTATTAGGAATGGAATGTTTACTATAAGTAGTAAAATACCAAGAGATAAAGAGGTTATGTTTTGAAGAAGTAACGAAATACCTGTTGCCCCACCATCTATAAAATGGTTTGGTAATAAGAAACCTTTTAAGCCAAATCCTGCAGAAAATACACCAATGATAATAAAAATGGATTCTTTTATAGCGTGCGAAACTTCTACTTTAATATTGTCAATTACTGGAGTTATTTCTTTTTCGGTATATGGAATAGGAGCCTGTTTAGCTTTAAGCCTTTGCTTAGCTATATCTACTAATAATTTACCAAATAGTGGATTCATAAGGCTTCAATGTTAATTCCAACCGATCATGAAATGTTTAATTTTTGCGGTGTCAGGAATCTGTATTGTTTCAATTTTCTTATTGACATCCATGCGTAATTCCGAAGGTAACTCCATTTTATCAATGGTAAAAAAACCATTTATATCATTTACAAAGACCACAACGTTTCTTAATGTATTTTGAATACTAGAAATGGTATAGTGGTTTTTAATATCTCCAAATGTACTCGCGGTATTTAATCCTTTTGCCGTTTTGTATCTTGGGTCTACTACTTTAATGGTTGTAATAGTAGCCGTAGAATCTAAGGCTTGGTTAGGCGAAAGTATTAATAATTGCTTTCCTGTTTTGTCATAAATTTTTATGTCATTGATGCTTCCTGTAAACTCATCCCCATCAATTCGTTTGNCAACAGAATCATTAGCGTAAATAGCTTCAATGTCTTTTACTTGTGTAGAGTCTGTTAAAAGACCAATGTTGTTTTTAGAGATTAAAAATGGATTAACTTCTTTTTTGCAGGAAGTAAAAACGATACTTAGTATGCAAAGCGTAAAAATGATGTTTTTCATATTTGTTTTCCGAGAAAGCGGTATTCTTATTTGTTTTTTATTTCCGTGAAAACGGAAAACGTATTGTTTGTTATTTTGTTTTTATTTTATTCTGAAACTTTAACGAAAGCCTACAGTACTTTTTTTAGAATTCCGAAAACAGAACGAATAAAGGTCGCGCTTGTAAGTACTTTTATAATCGGATTCATTCTCGTACTAGTTCTACTAGAGCTGGAACGTGTCGTCTTTTTTTGTTCCTTTTCTTTCGCTTCTCTAGCGTCTTCTTCAATTTGCAATGCTTCCGCTTTTTCAATCTTTTTATTCAACATTTCATAAGCCGATTCTCTATCTATGGTTTCGTTATATTTCATAACTAGTTTAGAATCGTCTAAAAGATTGTTTAATTCTGTTTCTGTAAGTACATCCATTCTGCTCATTGGCGCACGAAGCATCGTTGCAGCAAGTGGCGTTGGTCTTCCTTTTTCATCTAAAGCAGAAACCAAAGCCTCTCCAATTCCTAAGGAAGTTAAAATTTCGGCAGTATCATAATATTCGGTGTCGGGATAGTTTTGTGCCGCAAGTTTTATTGCTTTTCTATCTTTTGCCGTAAAAGCACGCAAGGCATGTTGTATTTTTAGACCCAACTGACTTAAAACACCTTCTGGAACATCGGTTGGATTTTGGGTTACAAAGTATAAGCCAATTCCTTTACTACGTATTAATTTTACGATGCTTTCAATTTGATTCAATAATGCTTTGGAAGCTTCATTAAAAATAAGATGCGCTTCGTCTATAAACATGATTAGTTTTGGCTCGTCTGCATCTCCTTGTTCTGGGAACGTTTCATAAATCTCCGCCAATAAGCTTAACATGAATGTAGAGAATAATTTGGGCTTATCTTGAATATCTGTTAAACGGATAATATTGATATATCCTTTACCATCTCTTGTAGTACGGACTAAATCTTCCACATCAAAGCTTTTTTCACCAAAGAAAAGTTCTCCGCCTTGCTGCTCAATTTCTACCACTTTACGTAAGATTGCTCCTGTCGATGCAGAAGAAATTCTACCATAGGCATCCGAGAATTCTTCTTTCCCTTCTTTGGTAGCGTATTGTAATATTTTTTTAAAATCTTTTAAGTCTAATAAAGGAAGCTTGTTGTCGTCACAATATTTAAAAATAACAGCAACAACACCAGATTGCGTATCGGATAAATCTAAAATTCTAGATAATAAAACTGGTCCGAACTCACTAACTGTAGCGCGTAAGCGAACGCCTTCTTGCTCAGAAAGGGACATAATTTCTACAGGGAATCCTTTTGCTTCAAAGGGAAGACCTATTTTAGCATGACGTTCATCTATTTTAGCATGGCCAGGACTTGGTTGTGCTAAACCACTTAAATCCCCTTTAATATCCATTAGTAAAACAGGGATTCCTTTTTCGCTTAAATTTTCAGCTAAAACCTGCAGTGTTTTTGTCTTTCCTGTTCCTGTAGCTCCAGCAATTAAACCATGTCTATTCATGGTTTTTAAAGGTATTTTGACAAAAGCATCTTTAAGAGTTTCTCCATCTAGCATTGCAGAACCTAAGGTTATAAAATCTCCTTTGGTTGTGTTTCCTTCTTCTATGTGTTTAAAAAAATCGTCCTGTCTGCTCATAGTATTCTTCAAAATTTGCATAAAAATAGTAATCTTTAATGTAAAACCTTTTAAAAAAGCAATCAACTTTTCAACTAAAAGGTCCAAATGTCTTATGTGCTAAGTGCCTTATCTTTTTATTTGTAAAATGAACGCAGAGCTTTTTTACTTTAAATATTTTAAGCACTATTAAACTTTAAATACTTAAATAACTATCTTTGCAAGCTATGACAAGAAGTGAAAGACAAGAGTTACTGGATAAAGGTTTATTATTACCTTTAATGGAAGAGTTTTATACTATTCAAGGAGAAGGTTTTCATAAAGGAACAGCTGCATATTTTGTAAGAATTGGTGGTTGTGATGTTGGTTGCCATTGGTGTGACGTTAAAGAAAGCTGGTTGCCAGAATTGCATCCTGCTACAGAAACCATTAAAATAGCCGAAAATGCGGCAAAGTACAGTGAAACCATTGTAGTTACAGGAGGAGAACCTTTAATGTGGAATATGGATCCGTTAACCAATGCGTTAAAAGAAAGAGGATTGCAAGTGCATATTGAGACTTCTGGTGCATATAAGTTAACTGGGATTTGGGATTGGATTTGCCTTTCACCAAAAAAGAATAAACTTCCAACCGAAGAAGTGTATGCGCAAGCACACGAACTAAAGTGTATTATCTATAATATGGATGATTTTAAGTTTGCCGAAGAGCAAGCAGCAAAAGTAAATAAAGATTGTATTTTATATTTACAACCAGAATGGAGTAAACGCGATAAAGTAGTACCGCAAATTGTGGATTATGTGATGGCAAACCCAAAATGGAAAGTCTCTTTACAGACACATAAATATTTAAATATACCGTAATAAAAAAGCCTTAGAATAATTCTAAGGCTTTTTTTTGTATACTATTATTGTATGTTTCTTATTTAGTAAATGGAACAGCTACTACTGTGGTATCCCAGCCTAAAAACATGTCTACTCCTTTGTCACTCTCTTTAAAAGCGATAGAAAAAGCTTCAATAGATTTTTTGCTAGATCCAACAGGAACTGTGATTCTTGCTACATCGTTAGCTTCTTCGTAAAAATAGCTTCCCCAAGCATTTAAGTCCGAGTTGATAATGATAGTCCATTCTTTTTCTCCTGGAATAGTTGCTAAAGAATAGGTTCCAGCTTTTACTAAAGTGCTTCCTAATTTCATGTCTGTATATAACGTGATTTCAGCAGCTTCATTAGCTCCAGTACGCCAAACTTTGCCATTTGGAGCAAGTTTGTCTAAACCTCTTTCTTTTAATTGTGGTCTACTATAAACTACTTTTATTAATTTGTCTGGGTTCTTGTAATCTGTAGGGAATGCTGCAGCATCCATTGGGCTTTTGTCTAACCCAACAAAATCTTGAGCGTTCGTGTTTAGAGAGAAAAGCATTAAAAATGCCATTGCAGTGGTTGTAAGTAATGTTGGTGTTTTCATAATTTGTTTTTATATATTATTGAATGTTTAAGATATACTATTTACGTAGTAAACCATCCTTAAAGTCGTAATTGAAAGTTAAAGTTTACAATTTTATAAGAAATAGTAGTAAATATATTTATTGTAGTTTCATTTTTGTTTAAAAAGTTTCATTTTTGTTATGAAATGAAAGCATTTAAGCGTTTTGTGTTTTTAATATGAAACAACATTCGCATATTTGCTTCAGTAATTATAATAATAAAGAATAAAAAAATAAAAATATATAAGTTATGTGTGGAATTGTATGTGCTTTCGACCTTAAACAAAAGAGTGAAGATTTAAGACCTCAGGTTTTAGAAATGTCTAAAACTATTCGTCATCGCGGGCCGGATTGGTCTGGGATTTATAGTGATGATAAAGCCATTTTGGCGCATGAGCGTTTAGCAATTGTAGATCCAGCTTCTGGAAAACAACCTTTGTTTAGTCCAGATAATAAACTGGTTTTAGCAGCAAATGGCGAAATATATAATCACAGAGAATTACGTAAGCAGTTTGAAGGAAAGTATGATTTTCAAACACAAAGTGATTGCGAAGTTATTTTAGCATTGTACCAAGAAAAAGGTGTGGACTTTGTAGATGAAATGAATGGGATCTTCGGATTTGCAATTTATGACGTGGAGAAAGATGAGTATTTTATTGCTCGTGATCATATGGGAATTATTCCTTTATATATTGGTTGGGATCAAAACGGAACTTTTTATGTGGCTTCCGAATTAAAAGCATTAGAAGGAATTTGTACAAAAATCGAATTATTTCCTCCAGGACATTATATGTCTAGTAAAGATGGTGAATTTGTAAAATGGTACAACAGAGATTGGAGTGAGTACGCTGCCGTAAAAGATAACGAAACAAGTATCGCAGAAGTTAAAGAAGCTTTAGAGGCAGCAGTGCACAGACAGTTAATGAGTGATGTGCCTTATGGTGTATTATTATCTGGAGGACTAGATTCTTCGGTAGTGTCAGCAATTGCAAAAAAATATGCGCAAAAACGTGTGGAGAGTGATGATACTTCAGATGCTTGGTATCCACAAACACATTCCTTTGCTGTAGGATTAGAAGGTTCTCCAGATTTGGCGGCAGCACAAAAAGTGGCAGATCATATTGGAACTGTTCACCATGAAATTAAATTCACAATCCAAGAAGGTTTAGATGCTATTAAAGATGTAATTTACAACATTGAAACCTATGATATTACTACGATTCGTTCTTCTACACCAATGTATTTAATGGCTAGAGTTATTAAGTCTATGGGAATTAAAATGGTATTATCTGGTGAAGGAGCAGATGAAATTTTTGGAGGTTATTTATACTTTCATAAAGCGCCAAATGCACAAGAATTTCATGAAGAAACGGTTAGAAAATTAGATAAATTACATATGTACGATTGTTTAAGAGCAAACAAAAGTTTAGCTGCTTGGGGAATTGAAGGTCGTGTACCATTTTTGGATAAAGAATTTATGGATGTTGCTATGCGCATCAATCCGCAAGATAAAATGATTAACGGAGAGCGCATGGAAAAATGGGTGATTCGTAAAGCATTTGAAGACATGTTGCCAGAAAGTGTAGCCTGGAGACAAAAAGAACAATTTAGTGATGGTGTTGGTTATAGCTGGATTGATACCCTTAAAGAGGTAGTTGATGAAGCGGTGACCGATGAGCAAATGGCAAATGCTAAATTCCGTTTCCCAATTCAAACACCACAAAACAAAGAAGAGTTTTATTACCGTTCTATCTTTGAAGAACATTTTCCAAGTGATGCTGCTGCTTTAAGTGTGCCGCAAGAAGCAAGTGTAGCTTGTAGTACTGCAACTGCTTTAGAATGGGATGAGGCGTTTAAAAACATGAATGAACCTTCTGGTCGTGCCATTGCTAATGTGCATGATAAGTCTTATGCAACGTCTTAATTAGAAGATTTTGTATTCAATAAGTATAGATTATAGCAATAAAAAAACCTCGCTTCTGCGAGGTTTTTTTATTGCTGTTAAGATTCTTAATAATAATAATTAGGTTAAAGTTTAGTAGGTTACTTCCAGTGCTTATAGTTATCGTGTGAGATGATTTCGTTTTTTTAATTTACAAGAGTATTCGTGAGATCTATATCTGGAGTCAAATGCTCAACTCTATCAATAACTCTAAACAGTTTTGTTTTGTCCAGTGGTTTTGTAATGCAGTCAATAAAACCAGCATTAAAAACCTTGCTGCTTATTTCTACAGAGGAGTATGCTGTATGCGCAATTACAGGTAAAAAGGGTTTGAATGTTTTTATTATTTCTCTTGCTTCAAAGCCTCCCATTAATGGCATTTTTATATCCATGATTACTAATTGAATCGAATCGTTTTCTTTACATATTTCTACTGCTTCTTTTCCGTTTTTGGCTCGTATAACATGGTAGTTTCTAATTTTCATTACTTTTTTTATCAGCATGAAATTAATCTCATCATCTTCGGCAATAAGAATATTTAAAGGTTTTATTTTATCTTCTGTTTTAAGAGCAACTTCTGTTATAGGTTGTGCGGCTAGCCTATTTAACTTTAATGGCACGGTGAATGAAAATGTAGAGCCAAAATTCTCTGTAGATTCTAACCAGATTTCGCCACCTAACATTTCAATATATGCTTTAGAAATAGCTAGACCTAGACCTAAACCGCTTAAGTTGATTGTTTTGTCATTTTGTATTCTGTTAAACCGAATAAAAATATTTTTAGTATCTTCTTTTGACATGCCAATACCGGTATCGGTAATGTGAAATTCTAAGGCATTTTTTTGAGTACTTATTTTGTAGCTAAAATTGACGCTTCCTTTTTCACTGTATTTAATAGCATTGTTTAAAAGGTTGACTATTATTTGTCGTAATTTGGTTTCATCACTTATTAATTGATATACAACAGCATGTTTTGGTTTATCAAAAAACAATCGCAAAGGTTTGTTTTTAGGGATTGTAATTTCGACTGCTTGTTTTATTTCTAATAATGTTTCGTCTAAATTAAAAGCTTTTAAATTGGGAGTTACTTGGTTGGTGTCAATTTTAGACATTTCAATTAAATCATCTATAATGGATACCAAATTTTTTCCGCTTCGCTTAATAACGTTAATATAATCCGCTCGTTCCGCCTCTGATGGGTTTTGAGTACTCAATAAATCAGAAAACCCTAGAATAGCATTCATTGGTGTTCTTATTTCATGCGATAGGTTGGTTAAAAAAGAAGCTTTTAGTAAGTCGCTTTCTTCTGCTTTTTCCTTCGCTTTTTGAAGTTCTTCTTTTTGTAAATAACTTTTAAATATAAAATGACCTATTTTATTGAAATTTCCATCGGTATTAAAATGAGATAATAAATTGAAATCATTAGAGTTTATAGCATGAACAATTAAGTCAAAAGGCTGTTTTACTACTTTTACGAAGCGAAAAGTGATAAATGAAATTACAGCTATAGTGCTAAACATGAAGGAGATAATGAATAATGTGCTATTCTCTTTATGAAAATAAAAAAAGATAACATTATACGTTATAAATAAAAATAAGGAGCTAGCTATAGGTATTAAAAACCTGATTAGGGCAGGGTTGAAAAATTTCATTTAATGTAGATTAGGGGCTCCAATATAATAAAATAAAACCGATTTGCGATTTGTCACAGGATTAGCACTTTTGCGTCTATTTAATTTCGAATACATTACGGAGTATTCTATTGAAAGACGTTCAAATAAGAGTGCTAAAGTGTTTTTGTTGTTTTATTTTTTTTAAGAGTTGATTGAAAAATGAAAATCGGCTGTAAGCTAGTTTTTAGCCCTTCTAAGGGCTTTTTTGTGTTTTTAACAAATGTTAATAATTATCGTGTTAAATCGATGAAAAGCTTTTAAAACGCATCAAAATTATGTATCTTTGGTTGTATTCAAAAGGATGCTGTAAAGCGTCTTTTTTTATGCTTTATATAATAGAAACAGATCATAAATAACATATAAATATGAGCGAAAAAAAAGAAGAGTTTAATAAGCATAATTATTCGGCAGATAGCATTCAAGCACTAGAAGGAATGGAGCACGTACGTATGCGTCCATCCATGTATATTGGAGATGTTGGAGTACGTGGTTTACACCATTTAGTATATGAAGTTGTCGATAACTCGATTGATGAAGCTTTAGCTGGACATTGTGATAATATTACAGTGACTATTAACGAAGATAACTCGATCACTACAGAAGATGATGGTCGTGGTATTCCAGTAGATTTACACAAGAAAGAAGGTGTTTCTGCACTTGAGGTGGTAATGACCAAAATTGGAGCAGGTGGTAAGTTTGATAAGGATTCTTATAAAGTATCTGGTGGACTTCACGGTGTTGGTGTAAGTTGTGTAAATGCATTATCCGAACATTTAACTGCTACTGTTTTTAGAAATGGTAAAATTTGGGAGCAAGAGTATTCCAAAGGAAAAGCGTTATATCCTGTTAAAGCTATAGGAGATACCGATAGAAGAGGAACAACAGTTACTTTTAGACCAGATCCAACAATATTTAAGCAAACATTAGAGTATAATTATGATACGCTTGCAAGTAGAATGCGTGAATTAGCGTATTTGAATAAAGGAATTACGGTACATTTAGTTGATAAAAGAACAACGAAAGAAGATGGTTCTTTTGAAGGAGAAACATTCCATTCGGAAGAAGGTCTTAAAGAATTTATCAAGTTTTTAGATGCAACAAGAGAACCTTTAATGAAAGAAGTTATTTCTTTTGAAGGGGAAAAGAATGGTGTGCCAGTAGAGGTTGCCATGATTTATAATACATCCTATGCAGAAAATTTACACTCGTATGTAAATAATATTAATACACATGAAGGTGGTACGCACCTTTCTGGTTTCCGTCGTGGTTTAACACATACCCTTAAAAAGTATGCGGATGAATCTGGAATGTTAGACAAATTAAAGTTTGATATTGCTGGAGATGATTTCCGTGAAGGACTAACAGCTATTATTTCTGTAAAAGTACAAGAGCCTCAATTTGAGGGACAAACAAAAACAAAATTAGGTAACCGTGAAGTTTCTGCAGCTGTAAGTCAGTCGGTGTCAGAAATGCTAACAAACTACTTAGAAGAGCATCCAGACGACGCTAAAATTATTGTGCAAAAAGTAATTCTTGCAGCACAAGCGCGTCACGCAGCACAAAAAGCGCGTGAAATGGTACAGCGTAAAACAGTAATGAGTATTGGTGGTTTGCCCGGAAAATTATCCGATTGTTCCGAACAAGATCCAGCAAAATGTGAAGTATACTTAGTCGAGGGAGATTCGGCAGGTGGAACTGCAAAACAAGGTCGTGATAGAGCATTCCAAGCTATTTTGCCATTACGTGGTAAGATTCTAAATGTAGAAAAAGCGATGACACATAAGGTGTTTGAAAATGAAGAGATTAAAAATATCTTTACCGCTTTAGGTGTTACTATTGGTACAGAAGAAGATAGTAAAGCTTTAAATCTTTCTAAATTAAGATATCATAAAATAGTAATCATGTGTGATGCCGATATTGATGGTTCGCACATTGAAACGTTAATTTTAACGTTCTTCTTTAGATACATGAAAGAGTTGATAGAAAATGGTCACATTTATATTGCAACACCNCCTTTATATTTAGTGAAAAAAGGTGCGAAAAAACAATATGCTTGGAGTGATGAAGAACGTGTCGCTATTATGGAAGAATTCGGAGAATCTTCAAAAATACAACGTTATAAAGGTCTTGGGGAAATGAATGCATCGCAACTTTGGGATACAACCATGAATCCAGAATTTAGAACATTACGTCAAATTTATATAGACAATGGAGCAGAAGCAGATCGCGTATTCTCTATGTTAATGGGAGATGAGGTTCCACCTCGTAGAGAGTTTATCGAGAAAAATGCAATCTATGCAAATATTGATGCATAATTTATCTTTAAAAGTATTCTACAGGTTTTCTAAAACCATGTAGGTGTTTTTTAATTTATATTTAAAACCTGTAAAGTTTCATTGCTTTACAGGTTTTTTTTAGGTTCAATAACTAGGATTCTAATATTTCATAAATGCATCGGGTAAGCTGTAAAAAGAGTTCGCACAGCATCGATATGTTTTCTTATTTATTATTTCTAGGAATTGTGCATTAAATGCCTTCTTATTAGGATACAGGAATAAAAGTATGGGTTAAAAGATTATATTTGAGGCGGATAGGGTGATTTTTGGAATTCATTTCCGATAATTACGATTTCCATATACAAGAGTAACCAACCAATAAAACCACTATAAATGAAAAAGCTACTGCTATTAAGCTTTCTTTTACTGACGTCTTATTTTACAAAAGCACAAGAACATTGTGCACAAGACATTTACCAACAAAAAATTTATGAAGAAAACCCTTCTTTAAGGCTAGAGAATAATTTGGCGCACCAAGAGTTAGAAGAATTTACTAGAACATTTAAGTCTAGTTCTAATAATCAAAGAGATTGGAATATTGCAGACCTTGTTATTGGAACAGATTACATTATTCCTGTTGTGGTTCATGTTATACATAACAACGGACCAGAAAATATTTCAGATGCTGCAGTAAAACGTTCCATAGAGATGTTAAATATATTTTTTGCAGGTGAATCTGCTTTCGATAAAAATATTGATATAGAATTTGCTGCGGTTAGAGGGGCTTTTACAGAAAAAAAATTAAAATTTGTTTTGGCTAATTTTGATCCAAACGGAAATCCTACTAATGGTATCGATAGACAAGTAGATGCAACGTATACCTATGAAGGTGACAACCCCACCATGAGATTTACTTACCATTGGCCAAGAGATCAATATTTCAATATCTATGTTGTAGCACAATCTTGGGCTTCAAGTTCAAGTTCTGGTTATGCTACTTTTCCTCCTAATGTTGATGGTCCTGAAAATGCCTATTTAGATGGACATGTAATGTCGGCTTGGGCATATGGAGAGCATGGAGAAATGTGGCAAACTTGGTATCATAATTTAGCCCATGAAGTTGGTCACTGGTTAAATGTCTATCATATTTGGGCGAATGCTGGAGGAAATGGAAATACATATTATTGTAATGAGGATGATTCTGTTTTAGATACACCAAATACGAAAGGAAATGGTTTGTATGATTTGGATGCTTTTCCAGGAGTTGGTGTTGTCTTTAATTGTTCTACAAAAGATAATTATACCAATATGATGGATTATACTTCTGCAACCTACGCTATGTTTACTAATGGTCAAAAAACACGTATGGAAGCGGCATTAAATTCTACTGTAGCACAAAGAAATAGTTTATGGCAAACGGCAAATGTTTTGGCAAAACTATATGGCTGTACAACTGGTGTAGATACCGATGGAGATAGTATTCCCGATATTTGTGATGTATGTCCAAATGATATTAATAATGATAGTGATGGTGATGGTGTTTGTGATGAATACGATCAATGTANGGGTTATCCGGATGTTAATTTAGATGGGAATCCAGCAGCTATGGATGCCTGCGATCCATTAACGCCAATAATCAATTTTAATTCCGAAACGGTAATGTCTTATGATGCTACAAAAGATAAAGGTGTGTCTATTAATTACGATAATGGAGCTACGTTGCATGTCTCGATAAACGGATGGAAAGCCATTGCAATAAATTATAACATTACACCTTCAACGATGTTAGAATTTGATTTTAAAAGTACCATTGATGGGGAATCTCATTTTATTGGTATGGATGATGATTTGAGTTTAGATCCGCTTATAGCATTTAAATTATATGGTACAGAAAGCATTCCGGAAACCGCTGTTTATAATATGGATTATGATACTTATGAAGATTCCGATTTGTATACTTATAAGCATTACTCCATCCCAATAGGAACATTATTTACAGGTACAGCACCATATTTATTCTTTTCGGCAGGAAATGACGAATATATCGAAGCTTGGAATACTGGTGGTAACTATTATCCAGGAGGAGGACGCTACAATGACGCTACTTCATTCTTTAGAAATGTAAAACTTTATCAAACGGAAACTTTATCTGTGGCAAATCAGGATGTTACGTCATATATCACCGTGTATCCTAATCCGGCACAAAATGAGATTATCGTTACTTTAAAAAATGGCATCACTTTAGAAGCTGCAACCATATTAGATGTAAATGGTCGTGTAGTACAATCGCACCAATTTAATAATCTAACACAAGAAAATATTGACATTAGTACTCTCTCGGTTGGTGTGTATTTTATAAAAATACAATCTAACAGTGGGATAGGTGTGAAAAGAATAATCAAAAACTAACATTCATTTATTTTTATATCCAATAGCGATGATGTATTCCTATAAAACATGTGCTTTTTTAGCTTTTTTTAGTGTCTTTTTATTTACTTGTGAAAGTAAAGAAGGATTAAAAAATAGTGCTAAAAATCTAAATGATTCTGAATTAGAGATAGGGCAAACAGACGGTGTTTCTTTAACTACTTTTGAAACAGATTCTATAGCCAAACTAGTACTTAGTAAAACAGGTGGATATCCTTTAAATTCCGAAAGAAGAAGAAATATTTTAGATTCAGCAATAGCAAAACATCCAACAATTGCTTATCTCTATCAACAAAGAGCGATGCCTTTATATAAAGAAGATAAAGACGAATTGGGTTTGCCTTTTCTGGAAAAAGCAGCAGCGTTAGATCCTGAAAAATGGCTAGATTACATGGCTTTTATGAAATGCATTTTTTCTAAAAACTACGAAGATGCTATTGTAGATTTTAATAAAGCTTTAGAGTTAAATGGCGAATCTTATGTGATGGATCATTCCTATTATTTTTATTTGGGATTATGTAACCTGCAATTAAATGCATTTGAAAAAGCAAAAGATTTTTTTGAAAAAAGTATTGCACAATCCGTTAACGAAGACGGTGAAGAATGGATTCATTTTACCGATTTAATGTACTTAGGAATTGCGAATTACGAATTAAATAATTTTGAAGAAGCTATTAAAATATTTGATGAAGCATTACTTCTTCAGCCAAAATTTAGTGATGTAAAATATTATAAAGCAATATGCTTAGGAAGGATAGGAGAAATAGAAAAAGCAGAAAAGACGTTTATAGAAGCTAAAGAAGATTTTATAAACGATGACATTATGTATGAAGATAATACCATATATGAACGTTATCCATATCAAGTACGTAAAAGTTGGTTTGGTTTATAGAACTTATCTTGGTAAAAGTCATTAGAAATCGTTAATTTTACACCTATAATAAATCAACACAAATTAAAAACATAAAAAATGAAAGTAACAGTAGTAGGAGCAGGAGCAGTAGGAGCAAGTTGTGCAGAATATATTGCTATTAAAAACTTTGCTTCAGAAGTAGTTTTATTAGACATTAAAGAAGGTTTTGCGGAAGGTAAAGCAATGGATTTAATGCAAACTGCATCTTTAAACGGATTCGATACAAAAATAACAGGAATTACTAATGATTATTCTAAAACAGCAGGTTCTGATGTTTGTGTAATTACTTCTGGTATTCCTAGAAAACCAGGTATGACTCGTGAAGAGTTAATTGGTATTAACGCAGGAATTGTAAAAATGGTATCTTCTAGCTTAATAGAACATTCGCCTAATACAATTATTATTGTGGTATCTAATCCAATGGATACGATGACTTACTTAGTACATAAAACTACTGGTTTACCAAAAAGTAAAATTATTGGAATGGGAGGAGCTTTAGATTCTGCTCGTTTTAAATACAGATTAGCAGAAGCTTTAGGTGCACCTATTAGTGATGTAGACGGAATGGTAATTGGTGGACATAGTGATAAAGGTATGGTGCCATTAATTGGTAAAGCTGTAAGGAACAGTGTTGTTGTTTCTGAGTTTTTATCAGAAGAACGTATGGATCAAGTAGTACAAGATACTAAAGTTGGTGGTGCAACACTTACCGGTTTATTAGGTACTTCTGCTTGGTATGCTCGTAAGAAACAGTGTTGTTGTTTCTGAGTTTCTATCAGAAGAACGTATGGATCAAGTAGTACAAGATACTAAAGTTGGTGGTGCAACACTTACCGGTTTATTAGGTACTTCTGCTTGGTATGCTC
>JGI24723J26617_10000963_pt1 | contig 26756 bp, 25 predicted proteins | sample Cruoilmetagenom6_FD_26617 | JGI IMG/M metagenome (IMG submission 26617)
GATACTGTTGCAACAATNTCGTTTGTTGCCACGGCAATNTGTTGTACNCCTGGTCCATTATANAANTCGAGGTATTCTTCAATTTGCGATTTCTTTTTACCTTCTGCCGGCTCATTGATGGGGAATTTAATACGCCCATTCCCATTCGACATTACTTTACTCATCAAGGCCGTATAATCGGTTGAAATATCATCATCGGTAAACGAAACAATCTGGGCAAATCCCATTACTTTCGCATAAAATTCACACCATTGTTTCATTTCATTCCACCCCACATTACCAACCATATGATCAATAAATTTTAGCCCTACTGGGGCTGGGTTATAATGCGATTCCCATTTTTTATAGCCCGGTAAAAAGATTCCAGCATAGTTTTTTCGTTCAACAAAAATATGCACCGTTTCGCCATAGGTATAAATACCTGATCGAATAACATGTCCAAATTCATCTTCTTCTTTGGTAGGTTTCATATACGATTTTGCTCCACGCTTTATCGTTTCTTCATAGGCTTTTGTAGCATCGTCTACCCATAAAGCCACCACCTTTACGCCATCCCCATGCTTGTCAATATGGGCATTGATTTCTCCACCTTTAGTCAAGGGTGTGGTTAAGACCAAGCGAATTTTATCTTGCTTGAGCACGTAAGAAACCCGATCTTTTATCCCCGTTTCTAATCCGGCATAGGCTTCTGATTGAAATCCAAAGGCCGTTTTATAAAAGTGTGCCGATTGTTTTGCATTTCCAACATACAATTCTACATAATCTGTTCCGTTCAAAGGCAAAAAGTCTTGCGCTTCATCAAATATTTTTTTAATACCATATTCGGTATTCTGTAGGTCTGTTAAATTTTTTATTCCAGCCATTTCTTTATGTTTTAATCGTTTTTTAATTTTTTTTAGGATAAAATCCCCTGTTTATTAGGCCTTTTTTCACCGAAGTGATAAGGCTAAAGCGTACTGTTCAAGACTTAATGATCTAACCATGAGGTATGGTAATCTCCCGCGTCAATTTTTACCGCTTCTTCAGTAACCATCAAGGGTTTAAAGGTATCTACCATCACCGCCAATTCTTCAGTTTTGGTTTGACCGATACTTCTTTCCATCGCTCCAGGGTGTGGCCCGTGTGGAATCCCTGCCGGATGTAAGGTTATTTGACCTTGTCCAATAGTATTTCTACTCATAAAATCACCATCTACATAATACAATACCTCATCTGAATCTATATTACTGTGATTATAGGGTGCAGGAATAGATTGTGGGTGATAATCGTATAGGCGAGGTACGAAAGAGCAAATAACAAATGCACTTGTTTCAAAGGTTTGATGTACAGGAGGGGGTTGATGAATTCGTCCGGTGATAGGTTCAAAATCGTGAATAGATAGTTTATAAGGATAGTTATACCCGTCCCATCCCACTACGCTAAACGGATGTGCCGCATAGACGTATTCGTGTATGGTATCTTGTTTTTTAACCTTTACTAAAAATGACCCTTTTTCATCAAAGGTTTCTATTTCGCTTGGCGGATGCATATCCCGTTCGCAAAACGGTGCGTGCTCAAGGTGCTGTCCAAACCAATTTCTATAGCGTTTGGGGGTATAGATGGGGTGCTTTGACTCTACAATAAACAATCTATTGTCTTCGGTATCGAAGTCAATTTGGTAAATCATCCCTCTGGGAATAACCAAATAATCTCCGTACTCAAAATCGATATTCCCCAAAAAACTTCTGAGTTTTCCTTTCCCTTTATGAACAAAAAGAACCTCATCAGCATCGGTGTTTTTATAAAAATAATCGCGTAACGAAGTCTGTGGTGCAGCCAGGGCAATATAACAGTCTGCATTTGCTAAGACAATTTTCCTACTCTCAAGATAATCTTTGGCAGGAGCTACATCAAATCCCTTTAGCCGAAGGGCTTTCATATTTTTGGCCACAGCAATCTTAGGACTAACGTCGTACGATTGTAAGACTTCTTTTACTTGTGTAGGGCGTTGGGTATGATATAATAAGGATGACATGCCGTCAAATCCAATAGTTCCAAATAATTCTTCGTAATAAAATTCTCCCCGCTCATTTGTAAAGATGGTATGTCTTTTAGGAGGAATTTTACCTAATTTATGATATCTAGGCATCGTGTTTGATTTAAAAAATTAACAATAAAGGTGAATGTATCAAGGTCTAGTCACCTTCATTCTGGGTTTCTTTTAATCAAGAACTTTAGTAGTAATAATAATCCCGTAAAAGACCTAAGCATACGTAGTATTGTTATTGTGTCTCAAAGATACATATTATTTTTCAACTTAAATAAAGAAGCCTATGCAATGCTAACTACACGACCAATAGGAAGTATCTGTTGGTCCGTTATAGGCTAGACTTCCGGGGCAATCGTAATGTCTAGACCATCTAAGTTTTCGGTCACTTGGATTTGGCAGCCTAGGCGACTTTTATCGGTTACATTAAAGGCTTCAGCCAACATCATTTCTTCATCATCGCCCATGGGCGGTAATTCATGGTCTGAATTGACATAACACTGGCAAGAGGCACACATTGCCATACCACCACAAATTCCAATAGTTCCTTCGGGTGCCAGCTCATACGCCCGAATAACTTCCATTAAATTCATTGCCATGTCGGTAGGTGCTTCTATTGTATGTTGCACGCCTTCCCGATCAGTGATCATTAGTGTTACATCCGTTGCCATTAGTCTATTGTTTTTATCACAGATTTAGGTGCTTCCTTTTTACTTCCATCAAAGCCATCTACCCCACTTACGGTGGTGTATTTCATCACATATCGCTTGTTTGGAAATATACGTTGATAAGCGCTTTGACACATTAGGGTAGCCTCGTGAAAACCACAGAGTATTAGTTTTAGTTTCCCTGGATAGGTATTTACATCGCCAATAGCATAAATTCCTGGAATATTGGTCTGATAATCTAAGGCATTGTTCACCTTAATGGCATTTTTCTCAATTTCTAGCCCCCAATTGGCTATCGGACCTAATTTTGGAGAGAGTCCAAAAAGCGGTATAAAGTAATCTGTGTCTAAAATNAAATCCTCTTGATCTTTTTGGCTAACAACTACCCCTTCAAGCTTCTCCTCNCCCATAACACCTGTAATTTCAGCTGGGGTAATAAGGCGAATTTTTCCAGCATTTTTTAATTCNTGCACCTTATCCACAGAGTCTAGAGCCCCTCTAAATTCATTTCTACGATGCACTAAGGTCACTTCCGAAGCCACGTCGGTCAAGAAAATTGACCAATCTAAGGCGGAGTCACCTCCTCCGGCAATGACTACGCGCTTATCGCGATATATCTCAGGATCTTTAATGATGTAAGCTACCCCTTTATCCTCGTATTTTGCTAAGTTTTCAATGGGTGGTTTTCTAGGCTCAAAGCTCCCTAAACCTCCGGCAATAGCCACGATAGGCGCGCGGTGTTGGGTTCCTTTATTGGTAGTCACTATAAAACTTCCATCCGCTTGTTTATCAATGGTTTCTGCACGTTCTCCTAAGGTAAACCCCGGCTCAAAAGCCTCTATTTGCTTCATCAGATTATCAACCAAATCTCCGGCAAGAACTTCCGGATAAGCGGGGATGTCATAAATGGGTTTTTTGGGATATATTTCGGCACATTGCCCTCCGGGTTGGGGTAAGGCATCTATTAAATGGCACTTTAATTTTAACAATCCGGCTTCAAAAACAGTAAAAAGTCCTGTTGGACCGGCTCCTATTATAAGAATATCAGTATTAATCATGGGTGGGTTTAGAAAAAAGATTAAACTACGCTAATTACCTCTTGAATTTGGGGTGCGTATTTTTTTATGGTAGCTTCGACACCGTTTTTTAAGGTCATTTGATTGACAGAACAATTAATGCATGCCCCTTCTAACTGGACTTTAACGATGTCTTTTTCAACAGAAACCAAAGAGATATTCCCTCCGTCTGCCTCTAAAAAAGGCCTAATTTCTGTTAGGGCCTTTTCTATATTTGCTATTAATTCACGTGCTTTCATACATTTTCCCTTTAGGTTAACGGGATCCGTTTATGGTGAGAATCACTCTTGACTCAACACACTTATTTTAGTTATATACTATTGGTCAATACCTGATCAATAGTTTATTGCTTATTTTTTAATGGCACTACACCCCGCCATGGTGGTAATCTTCACCACTTCTGAGGGAGGTAATTCTTCATTTCTTTTAACCAAAGAGCTTACCATGTTTTTTGTAATGTCAATAAAGGCATCTTCCAAGATAGTACCTTCCTGTAAGGCTACTGGATGACCTGCATCAGCAGCTTCACGAATGCTTTGCACTATGGGTACTTCACCTAAAAAGTCTACCCCCAAATCATGGGCTAAATGTTGTGCTCCTTGTTCTCCAAAGATATAATATTTGTGGTCTGGCAACTCGGCCGGACTAAAGTAACTCATATTTTCAACGATACCCAACACAGGTACCTTAATACTGTCTTGTTGAAACATAGCTACCCCTTTCTTCGCATCGGCTAAGGCAATACGCTGAGGCGTACTGACAATAACAGCTCCCGTAATTGGAATGGCCTGCACCATAGACAAATGAATATCTCCTGTTCCCGGAGGTAAATCTACAAGTAGAAAGTCTAATGCGCCCCAATCAGCATCAAATATCATTTGATTTAGGGCTTTAGACGCCATTGGCCCCCTCCATATAACGGCTTGATTGGGTTGTGTAAAAAATCCTAAGGATAGTAATTTAATCCCATAGCTCTCTACGGGTTTCATTTTTGATTTACCATTTACTGTAACCGCAGTGGGTTTGGCATCTGCTACATCAAACATTATTGGCATTGAGGGACCGTACACATCGGCATCTAAAACCCCAACTTTAAACCCCATTTTAGACAAGGTAATGGCTAAGTTTGCGGTAATGGTCGATTTCCCCACGCCTCCTTTTCCAGAAGCGATTGCTATAATTTGTTTAATCCCTTCTATTTTTTTTCCTCTAATCACAGGGGTTACCTTTTCGGGAACTTCAACCGTTACATTAACCTTTACCAAGGCTTTAGGGTGGACTAGCTCTTTAATAACATTAACAATTTCTTGTTCTATTTTTTTCTTAGCCTGTAACGAGGGATTCACAATTTGCACATCAACAATAACTTCATAACCAAAGGTGACTACATTGCTAATTCTATTCGCTTCAATTAATGATTTCCCTTCCCCTGGAGCCGTAATAGTTGCTAAGGCGTTTAATATATCTTGTTTTTGGAGTTTCATCCCTTACATTTTCAATTTACATAGGCAAAGATAAGGTCTTTTCTAGGATTATTCTAGCGCTATAGACTCTTTAACGTCCCAGTTTGCCTTTACCGGAACTTCTATGGCGTAATAGACCACTTTTTCGGGCGTACGTTTGTCTAAATAACTCCCCGTATCCCATTGTTTATTTCTATTTTCATCAAAGATAATACGCAACGAATAGGTGTCTGGCAAAAGATCTACAAAATTAAATTTTCGTACTTGATCAATATAGGTGCTGCGCACCGTTTCCCCTTTACTATTAAGTAAATCCACCAATAAAGGCATCGTCTCTAATTGGGTAAAAGTTAATTGTACCTGACCGTAATCTTCCTTTTCTTTGGTTGTAAATTTTAAATTGATCGTATCATTTACCTCCCCAAAGAAATCTGTAAATGCCCCTGGAAGGGCTTTAAAACGATAGGTTTCGGCTTCCTTCCGTTCAAAATCGACCACAATATTTTTTTTGTCCAACTGTACGGAATAAGCGATGGCTAAAGAATCAGTATTGAGCAAAGTAATTTTTGTTGTATCAACGTGTACAATGGGATTAGACCCTGCTAGTCGCAACGTATCTTTAGGATGTAACACATTACCACTGCGATTGGCTATACTAAGAGAATCAATTTTCTTTGTGCGTAAAGCAACAGTCAGGGTATCAATATAATCCCCTTGTTGCGCGCGTAAGACAATAGAATCTTGAATTCCTTTATGCCAAAAATTAAGGGTATCTTTTCCTTGTTCAAGGGCCGTGATGGATGCAAAATTGGTGGATGGATTTAAAACAGCTAGTTGTAATCCGTTGGCATCTCCTTGAAACCCAATTTGAATATGGCCTTTAACCACCTCAAAAGGGCGGATTATTTTAAAAGGCATTTGTTCTTTAAATAAAGTCAAGTTAAATACGGTATCCCCAGGAATGGTAATTACCTTATCATAAAATCCAATTTTATCAACACTGGGATCATAAAGGTAGTTTTTAGAACGATCTTTTAAAGCGACTAGCGCATAAGTTCCTGCTTTAATATTGGAAATTTCCCAATGCGTTGAATCTAAGGTGCTTCCTACATAAAGAGGCTTCTCCGTATAGATAATTGAATCGGCATAGGTCTCATTCACCGCATATAACATCACCGTAGTATATGGCTCGGTCTCTAGTTCATATCCGTCACGTACCGTTCCCCCTATTTTTAACGAATCAATAACAGGTCCGGTTGAAAATACGTATTTAAAATTGTGTAAGACATTCTTCTCATTATTATCAATCACACTTTCACCAAAATTTAAACTATAGGTCGTGTTGGGTTTTAATGTATCTAATAATTTTATGGAAATAAATTTACTCGCTGTTCCTAAGGGCTTAATAATAGGTTGATAGGATAAAGGTGGAGAGACCACCAATTGCTCCGTGACCTTCTCTAACTTAATAAATTCATCAAAAAATATTTTTATTTCTTTTTTATCAAAATTTACCGTGTAATGCGGGGGCTTTGCCATCACCATCACGGGGGCATCTTCATCTTTTGGGCCACCCGTGGGGCGACCTTTCTTAGCACAAGCAGCGAGCAGTAGAAGTGCTACTCCCAAGACTATATACGATACAACCCCTCTGTTCATGTTTTAAATTTGTTGCAAATTAACAACAAATTTTGCAGTCAATCTAATAACCAACCAAGGACTATCATTCTGTAAATGCCATGGTAAGAATACTTATTTTTACTTCGGAAGTTAAGAGCGCCAAAGCGCATGCTTCTAGGGTAGCCCCAGTGGTCATAACATCATCTATTAATAATAGGTGTTGATAGGCGCTTAACTTATTGGGATCAGCCACAAATCGTTCCGTAACATTTTTAAACCGTTCCAGGCGCTTTTTTTTTGTTTGGGTTTCGGTAATGGAAGTCCGTTTCAACACGCTAGGATCAAACTTAGTTTCTAATCCCACCGCCAAACCCTGCCCAAAGGTAGTTAACTGATTATACCCTCTATCGCGCATTTTTTTAGGATGTAAAGGAACGGGAATGATTGCATCAATAGATGGAAAACGCGAACAGGTATTTAGCTGAACGAGCACTTGTGCTGCAATTAACTCCCCAATGGCTTGTTTACCCTTGTATTTAAGCGCATAAATTAATTTTTGGGAAAGCCCCTTGGGATGATAATAAAGGTAAGCCGCCGCAAAATGAATAGGAATTCTACCGTAAAAGGCTTTTTCTACAGGATTATCAGGGCACGCGATAAAATGGGTTATCGGCAATTCTGCTAAGCATTTAAGACAGAGAGAATTCTCTTGTTTAATCAATTCATCTCCACAATTGACACAAACATTCGGAAAAAATATTCGAATTATATCTTTAAAAAATTGCATCTTTGACTACGATAATAGAAATTGAACTCGTGTAAAGGCCACCTTTCAAGTCAAAAATACGTCTTTTTTCACGCATACTTCGGCAGTGAACGGTTTAAGTACTTCAACTAAAACACGACCCTAGTTGTGGTGCTAAATCAGGCACCTCGGAATAAAAGCACGTAGGCCTACGAAGGTCAGGTTTGGTTCAAAACATAAAAATTAAAGAATTGGATAAAAAGAGAGTCTTCTTTAAAGAGGCAATAAAAAACATAAAAACCAGTGGTACAGTAACTCCCAGCTCTAAGTATTTAACAAAAAAAATGCTTAAAGCCATTGACTTTGACAAGGCCAAGGTAATTGTAGAATACGGTGCGGGTAATGGCGTATTTACACGCAAAATACTTCAAAAAATAACCAAAGACTGTATTGTATTGTGTTTTGAAGTAAATGAAGAGTTCTATAAGCACCTTAAAACAATTAACGATGACCGTTTATTTGTCTATCAAGAATCCTGCGAACAGATAAAACGGATTTGCAAGGATCATCACTTAACTGAAGTTGATTATATTGTTTCAAGTCTTCCCTTGACCAATATTCCAAATGAGGTATCAGAAATCATCCTTAAAGAGAGCTACGATATTTTAAAGGAAGATGGCATCTTTTTACAATATCAATACAGTTTAAGTTACCACAAAAAATTAAAGAAGATTTACCCTAACGTAAAGCTTGATTTTGAAGTTAGAAATGTACCTCCAGCCTTCATATATAATTGTAAAAAAAAATAATTTTAATACAATAATTTACGATATTTACGTTTAGGCAATAGTATATATACCAAACTCTAAATAAAATCGACTAGATTATGGAAGAACAAAAATCATCTTCAAACAAAAAAATTATCATTGGGGTCTTACTTGCACTTCTTGTGGCATTGGGAGTTTACACATACCAAAACAACAGTAAATTCAAGGCTTCAGAAGAGTTTTTACAGCAAGAAAAAGCCCAAATTTTAGGCAATTTAACCTCTATGGAAGAAAAGTATGACGATGCTATTTCTAAAAACAATTCACTCTCAGAGGAATTAACAGTAGAGCGCGATAAAATTGTTGCCTTTAAGGATTCGGTTAAAAATTTAAAAAGTGCCAACTGGTCACTTATTAGACGATATCGAAAAAAGATTGCCGATTTAGAGGCAACCAATGAGCGTTTATTCTTTATGAATGATTCATTAACAATTGTAAACAACTTATTAGAAGTTGAAAAAGACAGTATTACGGGTGAGTACAACAACCAAGTAGCCTTTAATGACACACTTGTTGCACAAAACACAGACCTATCTAAAAAGGTAGAGATTGGTGGAGCTTTACGGGTTAGCTCAGTAACGGCCACAGCCATGCGCTTACGAAGCAACGGAAAGTATACCCCAACAAATAAATCACAAAAAGCAGAAGCAATTAGTGTTCAATTTAGAATTGAAGAAAACGAAATTGCCGTTCCTGGAGATAAGACAGCCTACATTGTAATTCAAAACCCGAAGGGAGCCATTTTAAGTGAAAAAGGTAAATTCACATTAAATAATGGTTCAGAACAAGGTTATACGGAAGAAACTGTAGCTAATTATAAAAATGCAGCCTTAGACGTAACCATGTTTGTGGAACGAATTCCTCAAAAATTTGAAAAAGGTCTTTATACGGTAAAAGTTTTTGTTGAAGGTAATTTAGTCGGTGCCACTAAATTAGAACTAAAAGATGCTTTCTTAGGCTTATAATTCGAAGAAAAAGAAATAAAAAAGTGCAAATACATCCGTGTATTTGCACTTTTTTTTTGTCGCTATCCAGCTAATTTAGCTATTTTTGCGGCATGGCTCAAGAAGATAAATTTAAAAATGTACTCTCTCATGCAAAGGAGTACGGTTTTGTATTTCAAAGTAGTGAAATATACGACGGATTAAGTGCGGTGTATGACTATGCTCAAAACGGCGTAGAACTAAAGAAAAACATCAGAGAATACTGGTGGAAAGCAATGGTTCAACTACACGATAATATTGTTGGTTTAGACGCTGCAATCTTTATGCATCCAACCACCTGGAAAGCTTCTGGGCACGTTGATGCATTTAGCGATCCCTTAATCGATAATAAAGATTCAAAAAAGCGTTATAGAGCAGATGTTTTAGTTGAGGATTATTGTGCTAAAATTGAGTCAAAAATTAACAAAGAAGTCGCCAAAGCTGCCAAACGTTTTGGCGAGGCTTTTAATAAAGCTGAATTTATCACCACCAACCCTAGAGTACTTGGCTACCAAGAAAAAATTGATACTACCTTAGCCCGACTAGGACAATCACTTACGGAAGAAAATCTTGAAGATGTCAAGGCGTTAATTGAAGAGTTAGGCATTGCGGATCCGTTATCTGGATCAAAAAACTGGACCGACGTAAAGCAATTTAATTTAATGTTTGGCACCAAACTTGGCGCTTCTGCTGAGACAGCCACCGATTTATTTTTACGCCCAGAAACAGCCCAAGGTATTTTTGTGAATTTTTTAAATGTGCAAAAAACAGGGCGTATGAAAATTCCTTTTGGCATTGCCCAAACGGGAAAAGCGTTTAGAAATGAGATCGTTGCCAGACAGTTTATTTTTAGAATGCGTGAATTTGAGCAGATGGAAATGCAATTTTTTGTAAAGCCAGGCACGCAAAAAGAATGGTATGAACAATGGAAAGAAAATCGGATGAAATGGCACCTTTCTTTAGGCTTGGGCGAAGAAAATTACCGTTTTCACGATCATGAAAAATTGGCGCATTACGCAGACGCCGCTGCAGATATTGAATTTAAATTTCCCTTTGGTTTTAAGGAATTAGAAGGAATTCATTCAAGAACAGATTTTGACCTCAAAGCACACGAAGAATTTTCAGGGAAAAAGTTACAGTACTTTGACCATGAAGAAAACAAATCATATGTACCCTACGTGGTAGAAACTTCTATCGGATTAGATCGGATGTTTTTAGCTATTTTTTCAAATGCTTTACAAGAAGAAACCCTCGAGAATGGCAGTACGCGAACTGTTTTAAAATTACCTGCACTTTTAGCTCCAACCAAAGCCGCAATCTTACCCTTGGTAAAGAAAGATGGGCTTCCTGAAATTGCCAAAAAAATTGAAGCAGACTTGCAGTGGGATTTTACTATTACTTACGACGAAAAAGATGCTGTTGGAAGACGATACCGCAGACAGGATGCCTTAGGTACCCCATTTTGTATTACCGTTGATCACGACACGTTAAAAGACAACTCAGTAACCATCCGTCATAGAGACAGTATGGAGCAAGAGCGCGTTCAGATAAAGGACCTGAAAAATATTATTAATCAGGCCGTATCATTTAAACATTGGTTACAAAAGACCGTTTAAAATCGCAGTCCAAAAGAAGCTCCTAAACGCGGTACTATTTCTGTATTATTAGCGTCGTCAGAACTGATAATATTTCGGCCAACACCACCGTGGATTTGAAATACGAAGCCTTTGGAGCTAACCCATTTACCTCCCACTGAGATACCTACAGCAAAATTGTTGGTCTTTTCATAGGAATAATCTGTGGCGGGATCAAAATAGTCAAAGTCATACTTCTCCACTTCTTGTTGGTTATACATCCCAAAGGTTTCTATAAAGAATCCCCAGGCATATTTTCTTGAAAAAAACCGTCTATAGAACGCTGTAAGTGCAAAATTCTCTTCGTAATACGGACCGTCAATATATTCATTTTCATTTCCCAAATCTGTTAGATTAAACATCACAGCCCCCCCAACGGAAGATTCGGCATCAATTAGATATTCATATGAAAATTCTGGTGCTTTAAAAATGATGGTATTAAAGATATTGACATTAAACTCATGACTTTTTTGAGGTTTACTTTCTTGTGCAAAAAGTGTAATTGAACAAAGCATCAAGCCAAATAATATATATTTTTTCATTGTAATTTTTATTGGGTTTACTGTTAAGATGGTAGAACTAACATACGTTGCGTACCTCGGCATCAAATATACAAATGAATCAACTAGTTCAGGCTAAAAATTAGCTCTTAATTGCATCGATCCCGTATGGATTGCCCGTGTATCTGCTGATTTCCTTCCCGTATACAATATGGTAAAATCTAAATACCGCGTCAATTTTTGTTGTACACCAAGATTCCATGTAAAGTTCGCCCCTGGTCTCAACCCTTCTAAAAGCTGGTAGGCTACCGGGGAATTTTCATTCCCCTTAAACGTATTTTCAATATAATTTACCGTGGCATTAATACCAAAACTTTTACCATTGTGATAGCGAATGTCTAGGCTTACTGTTTGGTTATCATAAATTTCTTTATCATTAATTGTATTTTCTTTGTGCTTGATGGCATAGGCTCCTTCAAAACGCGTGTAATTATTTACAATATAAGCCAGTTTTGGTTTAATTTCATAACGCTTTAGATCATAGTTACGCGATACAAAGCCGGCAGAAACATTGGCGGTTTTTCCGACAACAGCATGACTTCCTAACAGCCAAAAATCACCCACTTTATGTTCAAACTTAAGCTCGTGTTGCGCTGAAGTTAAATCTTGGTCTCCAAGGGCATATGTCGATTTATTTCGATGTTGAAGGTAGGTGTAACTCGTTGAAAACTGCTGTTGACCGCGATTAAAAAACAAGCTATTTTTATACAGTGATTGAAGGCTTAACACCTCCGCTCCATCTAGTTGAAACGGATTAAAATTAAACCCATTTGAGCGCAAGCGTTTACTGTTTAATTGAAGGGTGGTCTGATTGGTCAATTTTGACAAAACTCGTTTTAGCCCCGTACTATTGACCCACTGCGCAGGATGGAGTTGTAGCGATTGGCTAAATTTATTATCATTGGTTCTCACAAAAGACAGGGTAGGTAACAACACGCGTAAATAACTGGCCTGATCTTGAAATTGAGCCTGTTCAAATTCTTCCAATTCTTGAATTCCATTTTCATTGTAATCAATCCACGTATAATACCCCTGCCCTGTATCTACTTCAATATAACTGTATTCTTGTCGTGGTAACGCTCCAGCACTTGTTTCATACGCTGTTTGCCATTGAATTGCATTAGCAGCAAAACGTTGATTGTAATTAACCCTTGCATTTAACCGCTCCTCTCGCTCAGCAAACGCAGGGTTAACAATTCTATAATTGGCAAATAAAAACAACGACGCCTTTGTGTTTTGCACCAACCGAGATCGTAAATAAATCGTACTTGAGGTGTTGCTCTTAGTTAAGCGTTGTTGTTGTACACTATCGGTTTGACTGAGCGCCAAGCCTACTTCGGTATAAACCTTCGCGGTGTCTCCTCTCCCTAAAAACACATCCACCGAAGCGTACTGATGACTTATTGAATCGAGGCGATTATCTGCACGTAATTTTCGCTCGCGTTGTTCGCCGTCAAGGCCAAGCCCTACCCAACTTTTCCCAAGGTCTTGTCTAATTCGCGCGTCCCAGCGATTAAACGTGGTTTCAACGAGTGCACCTTGACTTGAAACAAGTTCTGCCTTTGCNACTACCTGGGTTTTGTTAAGTTTTAGGTTGCTGGCTAGTTCATGCCTTTTCCCCGTGAAATTTGCACTGTAGTTGAGTTGCTCAAAACGATAATCAAACCTCCCCTTTTCGGGATGAATTAACCGTAGTTCTGTGCTGATCTGTTGTTGGTTTCCTGTGGGATTAATCAAATCCCAATCCCTAAAAAATTCAACCGGTCTAAAGCGTTCAACTGTTGTAAACTGCTCATCTATCCATTCAAATTCAACGATACTTTTCAATTGCCAGCTCTTATCTAGTAGGACTTGTTCCCATTGTAAGGCCGTTGCTAATCCTTTATTATCTTGATCTTGAAGGTTAGAGAACAAATTTAGATCGCGATTACTCAGGGCTACATCTGCAGATAAACTCATTTTATCACTGGGTTGATACCCTGCGTTAAGGCCAAAAATTTGAAGGTTATTGGGAGCAATTAAAGGAATAATTGGTTCATAAGCACCATTCCCTAGCCCCACATAACGATACACCCTACCACTAGCAATCGTTGATGCCACCTCATAACTTCCTGCAAATTCACCTACATAATTAAACTTCACCGTATATACCTCTTCATTTGGGTCGGTGGTATAACGGTATTGGGTAGTTCCCCCCACCACTTCTTTGGTATATAAAATTTTATGTTCTTCAAAAATTGCAGGCGTTGCTGAGGGAATAGTCATTAAAGAAGTGTCATCTCCTGCTTGCGCTAAGATTTCTTTTTGATTGTTACTCAAATCTTGTTGCACCGGACTATTTTTTAAATCACTTTCATTGTAATAGAGCAGTCCCACCTTAAAATTATCTGACGTATATGAGAGTCCATCATGACTTACAAATCGCGTATAATTTCGTTTAGCGAATTGATACTCTACCACGATTCGCATTTGGCCAGTAATGGGAAATGTAGGATTAAATGTAAGTTCAGCCGTGGTATAATCGATGGTATAGGCATTGTTTTCACCGCGTTGAACCAAGGTTCCATTGACATAGACGCGCTCACTGCCCGAAATAATAATTATAAACTGTTCGGCACTAGCAGCGTTAACCTTATACGGCCCTTGATTCCCTTCTTGAGCCGTAATATCACTCCGTGAAAATTGTCCACGTACCAACGCTCCCGAAGCTATGTATTTCCAACGCTCATCCTTCGAATTTGCTTCCACTTTTAGGCCCGCAACCTTTTTATTAAATCGCAAAAATTTATGATTAGTTTCAGTGAGGTTAAAATCCCCCGCCTGCACACTCCACTGATCTGCGAACAATTCAACATACACACGGTCAAATTCCTCTAAGCGTTGGGTATATCCTTGTTCTTGAATTGGGATATTAGTATCGGTAATTGCCGCTCTAATTTTTACATCATTTGATAAATTTCCAGTAATTTGTAAATCGAAGTTTGAATTTACCACCGCGTCTTGGTTATTTCCTACCGTCAAGCCTCTTGAAAGACTCCCTGAAGTTTGCAACCCATTAAACGGCTTAACCGTTGTTTTTGTTCGCTTTTCCTGTACGCGATAAAGTCGCGTTAAATCTGTTTCATTTTTNATGATAACGCTTTTATCAATGGCCCCGTATTCTTGGGTTAAAAACGAAGGCAGTGATTTAAAATGAACAATAATTGACGGGTAACGCTTCGGGTCTATTTGAAGTAAAGCTTCCGAAAAATCGACCGTATATTGATCGGCTTCAATACGTACCCCGTCGGTTGTAAATACCTTAAAACCAAACGGGCTAATACTTAGACTATCAAGTTGAACCGAAGTACTTGTCACCACAAAAGCCTTAATCTTCGTTCTCGAGTCTTCTGTTTGAGCAAAGATAGAACAGCCACAGCACAGTAAAAAGATATAAAATATTTTAGGCATTACATCACTACGTTAAACATACTCGAAAAAATCACCCTCAAATACACTGGGCAACTCGGTTGCAAACAAAATTTTTACTCCACCTCTCCGTTGGCCATCCTTCTATTGGCTGCTATCTTATGCGCATGGAGGTATCGCTATGTCATTTGTTTGAGCCATGGTAACAAAAGTATGGATAATCGTTAAGATATGGGGGTGTATTTTAGAATTTGATCTGAATTAAAACCCGTTGATTCTGGCAACACTTCATTTCCAAAACCTAGCACGATAGACCTAGAGACTTACTTACGATTAGGTAAACAAAGCCTTAAAAAAGAGATTGCTGTTGCGGCGGGTTTTCGTGTTCTAGCAACCAGCGTTTACGCCATAAACCACCGGCATACCCCGTTAGTGATCCGTCACTTCCAATAACCCGATGACAGGGCACAATGATCCATAAGGGATTTTTTCCATTGGCCGAAGCAACGGCGCGTATTGCTCTAACATCACCAATATCTTCGCTTAATTTTTGATAAGACCTAGTCTCACCATATGGGATTTGCTGTAAATGCAACCATACTTCCCGTTGAAAAACGGTGCCTTGGGGATTTAATTTTAAATCAAACGAGGTTCGTTCATGTTTAAAATATTCTTCGAGTTGCGTAACACAGGCTTGCAAACACGTGGGTATTTTTGTTGAATTAGGCACCTCTGTATCTATGACACTCACAGCCGAGATTCCATCTTCGTCTCCAATGATTCTAGCAGTACCAATGGGTGTTTTATAATATGTTACGCTTTCAAATTCCAAATAGGTCGATTGAATTTTGGGTGGTTTGTTTTGCAACTTCCTCAGGTGCTAAGGTATAAATCGTTGCCAATTTATCCAATACATTTACGATATAACTACTTTCATTCCTTTTTCCCCGAAAGGGAACAGGGGCTAAATAGGGCGCATCCGTTTCCATGACTATATGTCGTAAGGGAATTTCAGCTAGAAATTTATCTAGCCCCCCATTTTTAAACGTTACCACGCCGCCTATGCCTAATTTCATGCCATAGGAAATAGCCTGTTCTGCCTGTGTTTTGCTTCCGGTAAAACAATGAAAAATACCGCGTAGGTTATCATCCTTTACTTCTTCTAAAATTTCAAAAATTTCATTGAACGCTTCCCTACAATGAATAACGATGGGTAATTGTCTTGCTTTTGCCCATTCAATTTGAACTTTAAACGCATCCTGCTGCGCTTGTAAAAAAGTTTTATCCCAATATAAATCAATTCCAATTTCGCCTATGGCAACAAAATCACGTTGCTTGAGTAGCCTTTCTACATGCGCTAATTCTTCGGCAATTGATTCATTTACACTGGTGGGGTGCACTCCGGTCATTAAATGAACATAGGAAGGATAGTTACGTTCTAAGTCAAGCATCGCTTGAGTATAGCTCGCATCGATGGCCGGCACAAAAAAACGTGTAACCCCCTTGTCAATGGCTCGTTGCATCATTTCGTCTCGATCATCATCAAATTGTGATGCATATAAATGGGTATGTGTATCTGTTATAATCATTGTAAAAGGGCATAAAGATAAACATATTATATATGTGTGTATGCCTGCTCATAAGAATTTCAACGGAAATTAGGTAAGCATTTATCCCTAGACTAACGCCGGTGCCCCTAATAGCGATCGACCAACACATTTAACCTCAGCAAAAGCATCTGGCCAAGAGGTTGTATGCTAACGCGTAAATGTGTAGCTTCGTAGTAAAATTTAAGCATATGAAAATATATCATAATCCCCGCTGTAGTAAATCCCGTCAAGGGTTACAACTTTTAAAAGATGCTAACGCTGAGGTTGAGGTTGTAGAATACATAAAAACTCCGCTAGCTGTGGAAGAAATTAAAGGCATTCTCAATAAACTTGGTATTGCTCCCATTGATTTAATCCGTAAGAATGAGCGCGTTTGGAAAGATGAGTTTAAACATAAAGAACTTTCTGATGAAGCCCTAATTCAGGCTATGCATGATCACCCTAAACTGATTGAAAGGCCGATTGTGGTCAAAGGAGATAAGGCCGTTATTGGGCGTCCTCCAGAAAACATCAAATCCCTACTATAAAAAAAAGGTTGATTCATGCTGAATCAACCTTTTTTTTATATCGTTTTTTACGAACTTATTTATTTCGTTTTGCTTCTTTCTTCAATTGAGCATTTTCTCTAAGGTAGCCTACTACCCAGTAAGGAACTACAAAGGTTAACAAAAAGATCATTAACCAAAATCCCATGGTAAAAACCGTTAAAAATGCTAAAAATCCTAAAAATTGAGAAAATTCCATAGTGTACATTATTATAATGANGACAAAAATATAAAAATTACCTAAAACAACCTATTGGATCTGTTTTTTTTAACGAAAACCTTTTTAACTTTTATTTAACAAGATACTCATTGAACCTATTTTACTTTCGCGAGTCAAAATACAGCAACAATCAAATATAAATCCAGAGAAACTAACGTATGAAAAAATTCATTCTATTTTTTTTAGCCATTAGTCCATTTTTCATGGCTAATGCGCAAACTCCGTCTGCAAAAATACAAGTCACCGGAAAAGTTTTAGACAAAGAAACCAAAGAACCCTTAGAGTATGCCACTGTCGTATTAACCCCTGTAAACGGTGATACCGTATTAGGAGGACTAACTGATACCGAAGGTAACTTTAAGATTGAAGCTGAAACAGGTGTTTATAATATTACCATTGAATATTTATCGTTTAAAACGTATCGAATATCAAACAAAAAATTAGAGTCCGATTTTAACATGGGCACCATTAACCTCGAAATTGATAGCGAAACTTTAGATGAAGTTGAACTCATTGCCGAGAAGACCACCGTTGAAATTAAGCTAGATAAGAAAATATACAATGTAGGTAAGGATCTCACTGTTCGGGGTGGAACCGTAAGTGATGTGTTAGATAACGTTCCTTCTGTTTCTGTAGACGTTGAAGGTAATGTGGCTTTACGCGGAAATGATAATGTTAAAATATTAATTAATGGAAAACCTTCAGGTCTTGTAGGATTAAATTCTACTGAAGCCTTACGACAATTACCTTCGGATGCTATTGAGCGGGTTGAAGTTATTACCTCCCCCTCGGCACGTTATGATGCTGAAGGAACCGCCGGGATTTTAAATATTATTTTACGTCGAAGTAAAATTCAAGGATTAAACGGTGCCATTACACTTAATGCTGGGTATCCAACCTCCGCTGGGATTTCTGGAAATTTAAACTATAGAACAGGAGATTTTAATTTCTTTACGACCTCGGGCTACAGCTATAGAGATTCTCCCGGTAATTCGTTTACCGATACGGAATTCTTAGGAACCACACCAAGTACATTTTTACGAGAAGACAAGGAAAGTAACCGCATAAGAAAAGGCTTAAATACCAGCTTTGGTGTAGAGTGGTACTTAACAGAATCTACTTCGCTTACGGGGACTGTACTTTTAAGAGATAGCGACAACGAAAGTAATACCACTACAACGTTTAAACAAACTGACATTAACGGTATAACTTCCATCAGTCAACGTTTTGATCCTGAACTAGAAGATGACAAAACAATTCAGTATTCGCTTAATTTTAACAAACAATTTAATGACAATGGCCATGTTTTAACCGCCGATTTTCAATACGAAACCAGTAATGAAGATGAAAATTCACTTATTAATGAAGGAGGACAAGATATCGAAAAAGTACAAACGCTTGAAGATCAGGAGCGAATTTTAGTACAGGCTGATTATGTTTTACCCATTGGAGACCAAAGTCAATTTGAGGCCGGATATCGCGGTAATTTCAACACGCAAGATACGGATTATGAAGTTGCACTTCGCAATGATTTAAATGAGTTTGAAATTGACAATAATATTAGTAATCAATTGATTTACGAAGAAAATGTGAATGCGGTGTACACACAATACGGAACAAAATTCAACAAATTATCTGTTCTTTTAGGTTTACGTGTAGAAAACACTCAGATTACAATTAACCAAGTCACCACGAATGACCTGCGTAAGAAAAACTATACGGGACTCTTTCCAACCATCAATTTGGGATTAGAAATTGATGACAGTGAAAGTATTACTTTAGGGTATAATAGACGACTAAGAAGACCGCGTTCCTATTTTATCAACCCATTTCCATCGCGTTCAAGTACTACCAATGTATTTCAAGGTAACCCTGATTTAGACCCTACCTATTCAAATGGTTTTGATATTGGGTATTTAAACCGAATGGGGAAATTAACCTTAAACACCTCATTGTACTACCAACACTCTACCAATGTATTTAGTTTTGTAAGTGAACCTACCGGTGAAACGGTAGAATTAAACGGACAAGAAGTTCCTGTGATTAGAAGATTTCCGTTGAATTTAGATACTAACGATCGGTATGGGTTTGAGTTTACATTAACGTATAATCCAACAAATACGTGGAAAATGGATGGAAACTTTAATTTCTTTGGTTCTGAAACTAAGGGGGAGAATAGTTTAGGAGAAAGTTTAAATAATAAAAATACCAGTTGGATGGCTCGTTTTAACAATAAACTAACCCTTCCTGGTCAAGTAGAATGGCAAACTAAAGTATCCTATCGAGGTCCTAATGAGGATGCTCAGAATAAACGTGATGGCGTATTTTCAACTGATTTAGCTTTTAGCAAGGATATTTTTAATGAAAAGGCATCACTTGCCCTCAGTGTAAATGATGTATTCAATTCAAATAAAAGACGAAGTGAAACCTTTGCACCTACGTTTACTGGAACCAGTGAATTTCAATGGAGACAACGCAGTATCAACCTTTCATTTACTTACCGTTTTAATCAAAAGAAAAAACCACAACGTCCAACACAAGATTTTGACATGGATGAAGGTGAAGGTTTTTAAGGCTAGCTCCTTAATGACATACTATTTAAAAAAGTTACGCGAAAGCGTAACTTTTTTTTTGTAAGTATCTCACGATGATGCGACCAAAAGGTAAATTAAAAAATTAATACAACATGAAAAATTTATGCTTAAGCCTTTGTGTATGCCTCTTGAGTTTCGGAGCCATCGCGCAAAGTAAATTAACCACCAGTACAGGTCATATTAAATTCTTTTCAAGCACGGTTGCCGAAGATATTGAAGCCAACAACTACAAGGTGCTTAGTACACTATCTAGTGATGGCACCCTAGTGTTTTCAGTTCCAATGCAAAGCTTTGAATTTGACAAAGCTCTGATGCAAAAGCATTATAATTCTAAAAAATTCCTAGACACCAAACAATTTCCAAAGGCTAAATTTAAAGGCAACATTAGCAATATTGATGACATTGATTTAACCAAAGACGGTACCTATACTGCCAAGGTAACAGGAGCCTTAACTATTCATGGTGAAACCAATTCGGTTGAAGAGGATCTACACCTTAAGGTAAATGCTGGACAGGTGATGGCCACGACTGAATTCACAATCGTTTTAGCCGATTATGGGGTTGCATTTAAAGATGGAAAACCCTCGACCAACATTGCGAAAGAAATTAAAATTACTGCAACCCTAGACTATAAATAAGATGCGTAAATACCTAAAGATAAGTGCGGCAATTGTTGTCATTGGCTTGGGGGTAGTTGCCTATTTCTGGTTTATGCCGCATCGTGATGTTCAAAAAACCAAAGCCTTTGCCGAAATTGAAGCCCAAACCTTGGTTAATGAATTTTTAACCGATCGGGCGAAAGCCAACGATCGTTATTTGGCCAATGATGGAGACTCAAAAGTCTTAATAATTTCTGGTGAGGTGGTAGACCGTACGGTTGATCAATCTGGAATGCAGGTTGTTTTAGTCAAAACCTCCCCCACCGATGAAATGGGTGTTTCCTGTACCTTCAGTCTTGAATCTAATGCACAGGCAAAAACCTTAACCCCAGGAACGGCAATTAAAATTAAAGGGGTAATACGTTCTGGGGCCGAAATTGACAAAGACCTAGATTTAGTAGAGCACGTTGTGTTAGAAAAATGTGCTGTCGTCAAGTAAAAAAGAAACGAAAGCTTCTAAAAAAAAATGCGCCCTAAATGGGCGCTTTTTTGGTTGTAAACCAGGGTATAATTTGTACCTTTGTGGGGCCTAAAAAATAGAAAAGAAATGGACTTTAGAACCGAAAAAGATACAATGGGAACTGTACAAGTTCCTGCTGATAAATATTGGGGCGCACAAACAGAACGCTCACGAAATAATTTTAAAATTGGCCCCTCCGCTTCAATGCCTATAGAAGTTGTTTATGGGTTTGCATACTTAAAAAAAGCAGCCGCCTTTACCAATGCTGAATTAGGGGTTTTATCTGAAGAGAAACGCGATTTAATTGCTACCGTTTGTGATGAAATTTTAGCAGGTAAATTTGATGATCAATTTCCATTAGTAATTTGGCAAACCGGATCTGGAACCCAAAGTAATATGAATGTAAATGAAGTCATTGCCAATCGAGCTCATGAGCTTGCTGGGAAGACTATTGGTGAAGGTGAAAAAACCATCCAACCCAATGATGATGTCAATAAATCGCAGTCGTCTAACGATACGTTCCCCACAGGAATGCATATTGCAGCCTATAAAATGGTAATGGAAACCACCATTCCAGGTGTTGAAAAACTTAAAAATACCTTAGCAAAAAAATCAAAAGCCTTTGCTAAGGTGGTAAAAATTGGACGCACCCATTTAATGGATGCCACTCCCTTGACTGTTGGTCAAGAATTTTCGGGGTATGTTTCTCAATTAGAACACGGCTTAAAGGCATTGCGTAATACTTTAGACCATTTATCAGAACTTGCCTTAGGCGGTACGGCCGTTGGAACGGGATTAAACACCCCAAAAAATTATGACGTAACGGTAGCGAAGTATATTGCAGAATTTACTGGCCTACCCTTTATCACCGCAAACAATAAATTTGAAGCGCTGGCCGCACATGACGCCATTGTAGAGTCGCATGGGGCATTAAAACAATTGGCTGTTTCTTTAAATAAAATTGCCAATGACATTCGGTTAATGGCCTCTGGTCCACGTTCGGGAATTGGAGAATTAATTATTCCAGCAAACGAACCAGGTTCGTCAATCATGCCTGGTAAAGTCAATCCAACTCAAGCAGAAGCCCTTACCATGGTTTGTGCACAAGTGATGGGTAATGATGTAGCCATTACGGTGGGAGGAACCCAAGGGCATTATGAATTAAATGTATTTAAACCTTTGATGATTGCTAATTTTTTACAATCAGCTCAATTGCTAGGAGATGCCTGTGTATCGTTTAACGATCACTGTGCGGAGGGCATCGAACCCAACAGACCTAAAATTGACGATTTATTGCACAATTCGCTGATGCTAGTGACTGCACTAAACACTAAAATAGGTTACTATAAAGCCGCTGAGATTGCGAATACAGCCTTTAAAAACGGTACTACCTTAAAAGAAGAGGCGATCCGATTAGGCTATGTCACGGCAGAACAATACGACGAATGGGTTGTTCCTGAAGATATGTGTGGCAGCTTATAACGGTCATTTTATTCCAAAAAAACACCTGCACTCTAAGACCTTATTAGTTCTTATGTTGCAGGTATTTTTTTGATTTTAATTTTAAAAAATAAACGGGCTATCTGTTGCTCGTGCCAGCTGTTTTACGGCGTTAATTTTCCGAATTGACTATAGGATTTTGCAAGCGCCTTAGCGGTGTTTTTTTCAATCCGTTGTTGATTTTTCCAATCGTTGTATTGACTACTATGTAAATCATAGAGATCATACCCTTTAAAGAAAAACTTGTCAAATTCAAGATTCGTATATGAATCGAGGTCATACCTCGTGGCTGGAACCCCTAAATTAGCAAAATTAAGTACTAAGTGACCTTTCACTGCTTGATCACGGTCAATTATACGGAAGCTAAAATTATCCCATTCCATGTGCTGTACTACAGCTAAATCGTCTAACGTTATCTCTTCCCCAATTGCATAAATTGTTTTAGGCAATTGATGCGAAATTTGACTGTGCATTGTGGTTGTCATTCCTAAGAACGCAATACAAAATACTCCGATTTTCTGAAACATGGGGTGTTATTTTTTAAATGTACTATCCAAAGATACAAAATTAATTTTCCATATTCATCCCCCTACTCATGGATTCAATATTCATTAAATAATTTTCGTACTCCCGTAATTTAGACAAGCTGTATTTATCCTTTTTATACGGACTAAATCTTTTTTTTCTCTTTTTGTTAGATCGAGGAAGATCCTCTTGGTTCTGGTAAGTTTGGCTCATAGTTTTGCGATTTTTTTGTTAAAAACGCATGAAAACAGAAATTTAGTATTTTGCAAATGTTAAAATTTTCAAGAGGCAGTACAAAACTGCTCCACCCCCTAGTCTCTTAATTGTCATATAGATATCGCGCTATAACAGATATCTATTTCGTACTACTTCGACATGATGCAACAAATGTCCGGTTAAAATATACCCAATAGCTTCCACCGAAATACGTTGTCCACTAGCCACGCCATCTCTCGCCAACTCTTCCTCAGAAAAGCATTCAAATAAGTCGATCGTCGTATCGCGTAAACGTTCAAACTCTCGGACCATTTGGACTAAACTTCTCCCTTCACAACACATTTCTTTCCCGTATGTTTCCTCGTTGTAACCCGCAAGTTCAGTTTGGTCATTTCGAGCAAATCGAAGGGCGCGATAGGCAAAAATGCGCTCTGTATCTATACAGTGTTGTAGCACCTCTTTTACCGTCCACTTGCCAGGCGAATAGGCAAAGGATTCTTTGGCTACGGGGACTAAAGAAAAGAAATCTATTCCTTGAGTTTTTGATTGCCTTAGGTTCTCGAGCAGTGTATTTTGAAGTGCTGCTCGTTTTAAATAGCCCTCATAATAGGGCGGATAGATAAAGGTTACTGGTAATGCCATTGCTATAATTGTTTAGGTCAAAGATACGTGAATTACTTGAGGTTTAACGTTTAGTGTATCCCTGTGTGAAGCCCAAGAAGAACTGCAAATGCTGTGCCATTGCACGTAAAGAAAACCCATCCACAGGCCGTTCTACTTTCCCTAAAAACAATGCTTTTACCTTAGCCACTGAGCAGTACTTTTAGGGAAATTAGTTAGCGCACCAATTTTTCTCTCCCACAGTTTACGCAATAGTTAAAAACGCATTATATTTGAAAGGCACTTTAATAATCATACCATGCAAAACCAACTTATAGAATGTGTTCCAAATATCAGCGAGGGACGAGACCTAAAAAAAATAAACACCATAGCCGAAGTAGTGCAAACTGTGGCGGGTGTAAAACTCTTAGACATTGATCCAGGAAAGGCAACCAATCGTACGGTAATTACCTTTGCAGGGCCTCCAGAAGCCGTGATTGAAGCTGCATTTTTACTGGTAAAAACAGCCGGGTCACTAATTGATATGCGGCAACACAGTGGAGAACATCCACGATTTGGCGCAACAGACGTTTGCCCCTTAGTTCCAATTGCTGGAATTACCCTTGAAGAAACTGCGGTATACGCCCATAAACTCGGCACTAGAATTGGAGAAGAATTGGGAATTCCAGGCTATTTTTATGAAGCTGCGGCCTTATCTGACTCCAGAAAAAACTTAGCCAATTGTCGCTCAGGTGAGTATGAAGGCTTGGTGAAGAAACTGAAAGACCCCAACTGGAAACCAGATTTTGGGCCTGCTGCATTTACCCCAGAAGTTGCCAAAACTGGTGCGATTGCCATATCAGCACGCGATTTTTTAATTGCATATAACGTAAACTTAAATACCACTTCTACCCGCCGAGCAAATGCCATTGCCTTTGACATTAGAGAGGCTGGACGCATTGCGCGAGAAGGAAATCCAATTACCGGTAAAAAGAAATTGAATGCCCAAGGCGAACCGATTAGAATTCCAGGAAAATTAAAGGCTGTAAAGGGCATAGGATGGTATATAGAAGAATACGGTATTGCTCAAATATCGTATAATTTGACCAATATTAGTATTACCGCTATGCATGAGGCTTTTGATGAAAGTTGCAAGGCCGCATTAAAAAGAGGATTACGGGTTACGGGTTCTGAGCTCGTGGGTTTAGTACCGTTAAAAGCCATGTTAGATGCTGCCGACTATTACTTAACCAAACAACACCGGTCATTAGGGATTTCTACAGAGGAAAAAATAAAAATTGCCGTAAAGTCATTGGGATTAGATGATTTAAAGCCCTTTATTCCCGAAGAAAAAATTATAGAATACAAATTAAAGAGCCCTGCAAAAAAACAACTTATAGACCTAAACTTAAAAGCGTTTGCCTCTATCACGGCTGCCGATACCGTTGCGCCGGGCGGAGGATCTATTGCTGCCTATGTGGGCGCTTTAGGAGTCTCCTTAGGAACCATGGTTGCCAATTTATCTGCGCATAAAGCAGGTTGGGATGATCGTTGGGAAGAATTCTCTGATTGGGCAGTTAAAGGACAAGCCTTTCAAGAAAAACTATTGTATTTAGTAGATGAAGATACCAGCGCCTTTAACCGGATTATTGAAGGGTTTAGAATGCCCAAATCAACAGATGAAGAAAAAGAGCAGCGTAAAAAAGCGATTGAAGAAGCCACCAAATACGCCATAGAAATTCCGTATGAGTTGATGCAAACGGCCTATGCCTCGATGGAAATCATGCAGGAAATGCTTACTAAAGGAATTCCCAGTTCCCTTTCAGATGGCGCTGTTGGTGCACTATGTGCACGAACTGCAGTTATTGGTGGATATTTTAATGTACGAATCAATGCCAAAGACTTGAAAGATCGAGCCTATGCTGATTCGATCATTGCTAAAGCGGATAAAATATACCAATCTACCATCCAAAAGGAAGCGGAAATCATTGCATATGTAGATACACAGTTTTAATTAGAAACGATAGGCAACGCCAAATTGAAGCGTACTGTATTTAAGCTTGCCATAATCGGTGTCATAAATATTTGAAAGACCGAGATCAAACCTAGCTTGTACACTAAAATCGTCCATAATTTCATAATCGGCTCCCATATCAAAGCCGAAAGTGGTTGATTTTAAACCTTCTCCTGGGTCGAGGAATATTCCGACCGCTGGACCCGCATGGGCACTTAAACGATCGATGATTTCATAACTCACTAAGATGGGAACTTGCACTTCCTCTAGATTTTTAACCCCAATAAAATTAACTTCAGGAGCGAAACTAAACTTTTCGAAGATTTCAACACCGGTTAAACCTAATCCAACATAAAAGCCGACCTCAGAATTAGAATTAGCGAAAGCTTCTGCTGAGGTTGCTTTTTGCGCGGGTTCGTCTTGCGGTTGCGGACCATAATCTATGTCATACGGATCATAACTATACCGCTCACTACCAATAGCCACCCCACCTCGTAATAGGACACAGGAAGACATCATAAGACAAACCCCTAGGAGGGTTAATACTAAATTTACTTTTTTCATAATTTAAGATTTTTGATTAATTTTCAATATAAAAGTAGTAATTATCTATGAATTAGCTAATTAAATAATGTAAAATTATAAAACTACCCATCAATCTAGGTGTTTTAGGGGGTTGATCCATTTAAATGTGTCCTGGCTAAATTTTACTATTTAGGGAGAAGTACCACCGAGAAGTAGGTGAGCAAGGTGATTCACATCTACCGTTAGTACGGTTATTAGGAAGCCGATCTTTTAAAAAG
>JGI24723J26617_10000964_pt1 | contig 26747 bp, 22 predicted proteins | sample Cruoilmetagenom6_FD_26617 | JGI IMG/M metagenome (IMG submission 26617)
ACGTCTAACGTACCATTTACATTAGATAACACTGCGCCTGCTGATCCAGTAATTACTTCACCGACTACTGGTGTGACCACTAATGACAACACCCCAACCGTAACAGGAACAGGCGAGCCAGGCTCAACGGTTACTGTAACTGGNCCACTGGGTGAAACATGTTCGGTCATAGTTGCAGCCAATGGTAACTGGTTTTGTACCATCAACCCTGGATTACAAAATGGCAACAACACCATCACGGCAACTGCAGAAGATGTTGCAGGCAATCCATCAATAGGCAATGACAGCATTAACATTACTATTAATGCAGGTGCAAGCTATGATTTAGAGATTAATGGTCCGGTTGAGTTAGTCACAACTGAAATGGGCGATTCCGACACATTCACTGTCGCTCTACCCATCACACCATCTGCTAATGTTATGGTCAACTTCTCAAGTAGCGATACCACCGAAGGCACAGTCTCTCCAGCTTCTGTGGTATTTACCCCGAGCAATTGGAATCAACCTGTCACCATTACTGTGACGGGCGTGGATGATCAGGACTATGATTTGGATCAAGACTATCAAATCATTGTCTCCGCTCTTTCATCAACTGATTTGAATTATGACGGTGTCAATCCAGCTGACTTGGATGCGGTTAATATTGATGACGACGAAAGTCCAGATTTAACAGCTTTCATAACCAACTGCGTTGCTGGGGTTAACCCAACAAACAGCATGACTTATCGCTTATACATCAACAACACGGGTAATAAAGACATTAATGGCGCCACTGTAGCAACAGTCTTAGGTGACAAGATGTCTCTACCTTCTTGGGTATGCCAAGGTATTGACTGTAGTAATTCGAGTGGGTCAGGTGATTTAAATGAAACTGTTAATTTACCAGCAGGGTCACAAATTACTTACCTAATTGATGCCGATGTTACAGGTGAATTGTTAGAATTCATAGATGTTGAAGGCTCGGTAATGATGCCTGAAACTGAAACTGATGTTAATCCAACTGATAACATAGCGTTTGACAGTGACTTAATTTATCAATTTATCTATAAACATGGATTTGAATGTGCCGCACCTGGCACAATTGAAAGCACCAATGATTTATTTGATTCATTGAACAATTAACAATCATCAGTAGAAAATAAAAAAGCCGGAAATACATTTTCCGGCTTTTTTTTATGGCTTTAATTAATCAGTGATTTTCTATGGAGCCAACCGATTAATAGTCCATGCACCACCTTCATCCTTTGTAAATTTAAAACGATCATGCAATCGACTGGCTCTCCCTTGCCAAAACTCATAGGATTCAGGAATAATTCGATAACCTCCCCAAGCATCAGGCAGCGGCACCTCACCTTCCTTAAATTTCTCTTTAATTTGATTCATTAAAGTTTTCAACACAGTNCGGTTAGAAATCACTTGGCTTTGTTCTGAAATCCAAGCGCCTAATTGCGAGCCTCTGGGGCGTGATGTAAAGTACTTAAACGACTCCACTTTAGATATTTTTTCAACACNGCCACTGATTCTGACTTGACGCTCTAAATCCAGCCAAGGAAAAAGAATAGATGCTTTAGGATTGGCTTGTATTTCTATAGATTTTGCACTGTTGTAATTGGTAAAAAACACAAACCCACGTTCATCAAAAATTTTAAGCAAGACCGTTCTGACTTGTGGCATTCCATCAGCTCGAACGGTTGCAATACNCATGGCATTGACTTCTTTCAACTCAGCATCTCTGGCTTGTTGGAACCATTTTTCAAATTGCTGCAGAGGATCTGATAACAAATCATTCCTGTTCAATCCAAATTGGGTATATTCTTTTCTAATTTCACCGATATCCATAAACTTTACTCATTTATTTTTACGCCATTTTATTAAACCAATCACCAAAAAAGCCCCTGGCAATAGAATCAACATGATGCCAGAAAACAACAGTATTTCATTTTTCTTATAATGTAGTTGCGTACCTTGATTGCCTATTGTTGGCAAATCAATTCGGTTGTCATTGCGTAGCAACCAATCAATTAAACGAAATGACATTTCTAAATTTCCTCCACTTTTAAGAAAAGCATTAGAAAGAAAATCACTGTCACCAATCACCATCAATCGACTATTTTCAATTTCTAAAGTCGACGCCACTGCTTGTTTTTGATCGTTGTGCCACAGCACTTTATTTTCAGTCTGATACGGCATAACTTCGACTAAATCTATGGGACGGTCAAAAGCTTGGTTAATGACATGCTCAGGAAATTCTTTAATAATCAAATGATCGCCATGATATGCATCAGTTCGCATCACGTCAAATAACAACGACAAACCAGGTTGCTGCAATGCCGACTCTGGATCTGCCAACCAAAGTACGCTAGAACCAAGGGTCATTTGAGTNTGCAGCCATTGGATTTGCGGGTCAGAAAAATTTAATTCAGGCGAAGCCAAAACAATCAATTTAACTTGTTTAGGTAATGTCATATTCTCACTGTATGGCAAAACCACTGAACGGTAATTACTGTTACTGAGGGCTTTTATCCATTGATTCAATCCANNAGGATTATCTGGCGAAAATGATTTACCACCTATTGCATCCAAAAANACAATCCATTGATTAGACGGTTGATCCATTTTTTTCAAACCATTAAAAAATGCTTCATATGACAAGGTAGACAAAAGAAACTTCTGACCATCCCTATGCACAACCATCTCACCTTGTTTATTAACTCCATAGGCTTTGATTAACACAGGGTTGTTAAAAAAATCAATATACTCAACAGTGACATCGTCTAATTCACCAACCAACGGTTGTAAAAAATTATTGACCAATGCCGCTGCTGGGGAGTCTGGCATGGCAAAAACTTCTATTCTCAATTCTTTTTGTTGCGCTAAAACGGCTTTAGAGGACGGGGTTAATAAATCACCATATTTATTTTGAATACGCCAATTCGGAACATAGTTTGCTATCAAAAAAACCAAAAACATCCATATAAAAATCCAAATACTTTTTCTTAACATCATTGTCTCAAGACCTTCAGCTTTTCTGCAGTTAACGTTAGAAAGCAGCCCACACCACCGATAAAATAAAGCAATGAACTCAACGCCACCTCCCCCTGACAAAACCATTTCAAATGATGTACTGGTGAAATTAAGTGCAACCAGTTCAGCCCAAATTCCTGCCCAACACTTTCACCTCCAACAATCCATAACAACACAAACAAAACAACACTTAATAAGACAGCCGTCCCAGTGGATTGACAGTGTGAAGAAATTAACAATCCTAAGGCAATAAACCACAACGTAAATAAACTGATGCCGATTAAACCAATGATTGATTGCATCCAATTCAATTCACCACCGGTTGCCAATAAAGCGGCCACCAACAATAACTGCAACCAAACAAACAACAGGATTAACCATTGGGCTTTAAATTTAGCCCAAACCACCTGACTGCTGACCTGCTTATTGATTAATAAGTACCACAATGTATGTTGTGCTCGCTCTTGTGCAAAAGCCTTGGCAGTAGTCAATGCAATAATCAACAGCAACATTTTTGCCAGTGTTAAGACAAATGGTGTCCACAATTGATTGGTGATATTGGGCGGACTTGGCAACGATGCAAAACTAGATTGCAATCCAACATAATGGTCTAGCATTTGCCAGGTCAACCAAGCAATAATAAAACTGACAAAAGAAAGAATCACCCACAACAAAGGTGAACGCCATAATGATTTAATGTCTTTACTTGTTATAGTCATCATCTCAATGATTAAACCTGATTGGCCAAATGGTATTCATCTATGGCATTTTGATAGATATGATGAAAATCAACAGTCGCTTGGTATGCTTGAGACTTAATTATTTTACCCTGAAACATCACCACCACCCAATCTGCCAAAACCTGTGCTTCATGCATAATGTGCGTAGCCATAACTATTAATTTGGTCTGTTTCCATTGTAATACTTGTTGTTTAAATACGCTTAGAATGTCTGGATCCATACCATTCATCGGTTCATCTAATAAAAGTATATCTGAATTTGACAAGGCCAATTGTGCCAGTGAAAGCCTTTGTCTAAATCCAAGCGATAAGTTTTTAGTTAACTTATGAGCCACTTGATGCAGTTGCCAGACATCCATCACCTCGGTCAATTGCTGACTTTCAAATTGACCACCCGTCAACTCGGTGACAAACTCCAATTGTTCTTTAACAGTCAAATAAGGGTAAAAAGAAGCGGGCTCTGGCATCAAAAACTTTGAGCGTTCCTGTTGATGCTCAACCTGACCAGAATCAGCATTTTTGACTCCAGAAATAATATCAAGCAAGGTTGACTTACCTGCACCATTAGCGCCTAACAAGACCACCACACCTGTTGTTGGCCAAACATCGTCAATTTGATCCAGAATTTTTTGCCCAGAACGAGTCAAACAAAGTTGGTTTAATTTCATGAATTTAGCTGAATGTAAAGATTGATTCATAAGACAGGGTACGCTGTTTTATCTGGCTATTGTAAATTTAATTTATTATAGTGAGCATTCATCATAAAACAAACCACTATTTATGTATCCAATATTAGATTTTTTAGAAAAGGGCTTACTGGACTTATCGGCATGGCAAATTGCGCTGTACACGTTCATAGCAGTTCAAATAACTTTATCAGGTGTCAGCCTTTATTTACACAGAGAACAAACTCATCGCGGCATACAACTTAACCCAGTTATCCAACATTTTTATCGCTTTTGGATGTGGTTTACCACCGGTATGTTAACCAAGGACTGGGTGGCCATTCACCGCAAACACCATGCCTTCTGTGAAACTGAAGATGACCCACACAGTCCACAAATCCATGGCATAAAAAAAGTATTGTTTCATGGTGTGACGCTTTATACCAAAGAACGAAAAAACCAAGAAACTTTAGAAAAATATGGAAAAGGCACTCCTGACGACTGGATTGAAAGAAATTTATACACCCGTTTTCATTATCTAGGTATATTTTTATTGGCTGCCGTTAACTTTACCCTCTTCGGCGTTATAGGCTTTTTAATATTTGCCATTCAAATTATATGGATCCCTTTCTTTGCAGCGGGTGTAATCAACGGCATTGGACATTTTGTGGGATACAGAAACTACCGAACTGATGATTCATCAAGAAACATTACTCGCTTTGCTTTCTTTGTTTTCGGCGAAGAGTTACACAATAATCACCATGCATTCCCATCTTCATGTAAATTTGCCCACAAAAAAGGTGAACATGACATTGGGTGGTATGTCATACGAGTACTGAACAAACTCGGATTGTGTCAAATAAAAAAAGTAGTCCCAGATCTTTATGTGGATGATTTAAGCCATGANTTCGACAACGAAACTGTACGTGCCATCCTGACTCATAAATTCAACCTGTTGCAGGTATATATCAAAGAAGTCATCAAACCAAACCTAACTGCCGAATATCAAAATGCGTCAAGTTCAATCAACAAGAAAATTAAAAAATATACGCATAACCTTTCTTTAGACCCACAATTTCTCAAAGCCGACATTAAAAATAAATGGAATTCCTATTTTGAGGACAGCCAATCATTGAATAACTTATTGCAATTTAAAGATGAATTACAGTCAATCTGGGAAAGCAACAGTAAATCAGTTGATGAAATGATTACAGACTTTAAAGCCTGGTGCTTAAAAGCGGAAGCCAGTGGAAACCAACTATTAAAAGAATTTGCAGCCTCTCTCAGTCAATATAAATTACAGTCATTCACCCCCAGATAAACGACTCTTTTGTGATTAAAAAAACCGGGCAATGCCCGGTTTTTTTACCCTAATCACCCTATGGATCATCGGCNATCATTTGACTATGACATAGCTTGTAATGAATATTACAATTGTGGCGCTATAAAAGACTCAACCACGGCTTTGTTCAATAAATCTGGTGGCAACAAGCCTTGTTTTAATATAAAGTCATGAAACGCCCTTTGATTGAACTTGTCTTTGAGCTTCAATTCTGTAGCCGCCCTTAACTGTAATAATTTTTCATAGCCATAATAATAGGCAGTGGCTTGAGCAGGTGAACGAAAGGTATAACGATCGATTTCAGTTTGTGCATTCAAATCATCTTCACCCACATCTTCCATCAATACACGCTTGGCTTCAGCCGGTGTGATTAAGCCCAAATTCAACATAGGATCTAACCAAATTCTTGCTGCTCTCAATAACCGTGCTTGTAGTGAATACAATTGACCTTCTAGCGGCATATATTCTTTACTGATGGCCTCAGCATACAAAGCCCATCCTTCCACATTGGCCGAATTAAAAGCAAACAAGGCACGAGCTGTTGAGACACCACCACGAATCATGGTGGTAAACTGCATCTCATGTCCAGGTCTCGCTTCATGTGCTGACAAAGTCCACATCATGGCTTTAAAGGCATAGTCATTCTTTGGCCAGCTGCCGTCTTCATTTTGTTCAATTTTAGGAACTATAAATTCTGGGAACTCACCGGTATTTCCAACTAATCTGGGAATATCTAAATGAGCAGCAGGTTGTTGAGCCGTTTCTGCCGATGTAGCCATTCGTGCACGTGCCGGCTCATTTGGCAATGAAATCAAATCATGCTTTTTAATGATGTTATCCAATTCACGCATCACAGCCGCATATTCTTCCATTAATGCATCACCATAAATTTGTTCTGACTTTAACAACTCCATAACTTCTCTGTAGTCAGTGGTTTCATAACCCATTTTTTCAGCCACCAACGGTGCCAACGCCATCATTTCAAAGCGGATATTCATGAAAGCAACTTGACCAATTTTAATCAACTCTTCAGGACTCGCATTGACACCATAATTTTTTAATTGCAACTCATATAACTCACGAGGTAGCATCGCACTTTCACGGGTATTTGGCAGAATTTGTTCCTTGACCCACTCATTGTATTCTGACAATTGNCCTTGTAATAATTTTAAAGAATCTTGGTACCCAGTTAAATCAGTCGCTGCGAACACTTGATCCAAGCCATTNATAAAAACTGATGAACGTTGGATGTCTTGCTCAACCTCTCCTCTATAGGGTTTAATCAATCCTTTTTCTTCCATCCGCTCGGTTAACCGTTTTTTGGCTAAGTTAACCAAAGGTTCATACCCCTCAGCCTCTCCGGTGTATTTTTTTAACCGAACCAATGCAGCTTGTTGTCTTTCAAAAGGAACTTGTTTATCCAGTTGACCGTTAAAACCAGCAAATATAAGACCAATGACGTTCCCATAAGGCAATACCCTTGCCTCATTGATTTTTGTTGAATGAATACCATCCTTAACCGATTGAATCATGATCTCAATATCCTGCTTAACTCGAGGATCTTTTTCCTTAGCAAGGTAATCATTTAACATTTTTAAATTGGATTCTGCATTTTCTAATTGACGTTCAACCAAATCATCTTTTAAATCAAAAATTTCTTCGTCATAACCATCCACACCTGATTGGGCTGAAAACTCAGGGGCAAATTTGGCACTTGACTCTAAAATTTTATAAGCAATTTCATTAGACCTCTTCACCCAATTTTCCTCTTCAGCAAACAGCTGTGCACTGAAGAAAAGTAAAGCAATCGATAGCAAATAATTAAATCGTTTCATCATCATTTTCAATCCTAAAATTAGTCAAAGTATTATATTTTTTTTCAAACCCATACCACATGGGCTGGAGGTAACGATTATCTCAGCTTACATGTCTTTTTACGAACAAAAATATAATAAAAAAAGCCAGNATAATGCCGGCCTTTAAAATACATGCTCATAAGATTAGCCTCACCTGGCACACCAGCTGATGGATTTAGGACAATGATTTAAGANTCACCCAATCAAAACCTATGGAGACCAGGTTTACAGGTCAAAGCCAGCAAGTACTACATCGTGATCTGAAGATGAATATGGATCTTTTTGATAAAAGTTTTTGGGCTTCTCTCGTTGATCATCCAAAGATTCAAGATCATAACCAAACTCCCAAGGGTGAATAGAATTGATGTGCCATTGAACCAGACCTGTCGCCACTTTGGCAGCTGCCTCATTGACTAAAACATAATCCAGCGAACCCAATTGGCCACGGTAGCTTGTGGTCCAGTTGGTCGGATTAAGGAATTGATCCGCTAAATTTNTAAAACCATTGTTCTGCAAGGTGAAGATCGGATCTTCTTTTTGATAAGAATTTAAATCGCCGGTTAAAATACTGATNTCTGCACCCTGACCTGTTGGGTCATTATTTAACCATTCTGAAAGCTGATGAGCCACTTCAGTTCGAACTGCATTGTAACAACCCTGACCATCTTTCTGATCTAAGTTAATCCCCTCAGCATCCCGACAACTTTTAGACTTCAGGTGTGCGGTGGCCATATTAAATAAGCTGTTGTTTCTTGTTTTGAAAGTTTGTGCAACCACCACCCTATTTTTATTCGCCTTAAAGTCAGGGTTGGCTTTGGCATCCAACAACGCATAATCACCCACAAGTTGTACCTTAGACGGTTGGTAAATCAAGCCGACTTTAATGACATCGCCACCCAAAACACCCGTTTTAACATAGGCCCATTTTTTATTTCCTGCGTGGTTATTTAAGGCCTCTACCAACGTTCGGGTTGAATCGATGTTGTTTTCAAGCTCTTGTAAACCTACCACACTTGCATCAGCCAGGTTAATGGCCCGAACCAATTTATCAACTTGTCGTTGGTACTCAGCATGAGAATCGGCTCCACGGCAGCCAAAGTTCTGTAAAGGGCCACAGGTTTCTTCACCCTCATCGATAGATATAAAATAATTTTCCAAATTAAAATTAGCAATTCTCAAATGACCACCCGGATCACTTGGCAGCGTTTGTAGGTCTGGTTGAGTGAATTTAATGGATTCTGTGGGTTCTAACTTGTATTTGCCATAAGCGAAATGCATTACTCCCACTGCATCTAACTGCTGACCAAGAACCAGTGAATTGTGGGCATTAATTGCATTGACCCCATCACTCCCAACAGGATATGGATCTGGTGATTTGAGATTACTCCCATCATCAATTATCAACTGATTGTCATCGTTATATGCCCGGTGTGTTTTGATCTGTTTACCTGGGCGATAGATGGCTGTTGGTGACATCAACAACTCTGACGAAACAACCAGTTCACCGTATTTTAGATATGGGTATAAATCAGTTATAACCACTGGCTTGTTAAATCCAACTCGCATACCTTCAACCTGCTCTAGATCAAAACCATTCAACGGCAGGTGCAGTAAATAAGCTGATGGCAATTCAACTTTTGCTGCACAAACCTTGACCCTTGAAACAGAATCTAATTGAGTCACTTCAAAATTTTCACTTACACGTCCTTCGACAACGACTAAATCGCCCACCAATAATGAATCAACAATAGCATTACTTTGAAGAAACAGACCTTCTGAAGTTTTGATGTCCTCATCAGCGTCTTGTTGCTGTATAAAATAACCACCCAGTTTAGATTTTTCACTGAAATCACCAGTGACCACTCCTTTCACCACAACTGTCTGCCCAATAAATGCAGACTCTTTACCCTGCCCTTGGATGGCATGTATAGCCATATAAGAACCCTCGCAACTCAACACTTTGGAACATATAGACGCACTGAATATCAACAAAAATAAGATCGATGGAAATTTCATTAAATTAATGTCTGAAAAGAAAACCAGCCATATTAGCATGCCATTGAGTTCTTTCAAATCTCAACCATTATCTGAAGTAAAAAAAAACCCAGAAAATTTCTGGGTTAAGGGGGGGGGGATTTTGACCCTAGGGTCTATGAAAAATTTTTACAACTATAAAGAACATACATTTACATGTATTCGAGCATTTTATCAGCAATGACTGATTACAAATGTAAACCACTGTAAAATGAATGACTGATCAACAACTACATCATTAAGAACCATTCAATTTTGTTATACTGTTTCTCATTCAAATGATTTGATAATCAGTATTTTTTTATCCCCCCACCTTAAAACGGAGAAAACAAATGAATAAAATAATTATAACAATGGCTATCATGGTCTTAAGTTTAAGTGCCTGTAGCGACCAAGATTCAGATAACACCCAAGCAAAATTAGCCGCTGCTAAAACAAAAGCCAAAGCAGTTGCCAATGAAACAGCCAACCAAGCTGAAAAAGTCAAAGAAAGCATCAAAACAACCAGTGACAAGGCGGCAAAACTAAGCAAAGAAGGCTTCGAAAATTCAAAAGAAGCAGTGGTTGATATGGCCAATGATGGTAAAGAAAAAGCCGTCGATTTAGCCAATGCTGGCAAAGAGAAAGCAGTCGATATGGCTAATGCCGGAAAGGATAAAGTCGTCGATTTAGCCAATGCTGGTAAAGAAAAAGCGGTCGACTTAGCAACCGATGCCAAGGCAAAAACCAAAGAAATCGCTGAAGAAACCAAAGAAAAAGCTGACGACATTGTCGATGACGAGGATGGCAACAACTAAAACACCATCAAGCAGTAGCGCATTCAAGCCATTCCTTNCTTCTTAAGGCGTGGCTTTTTAATCAGCACGTAGCCGCAGAATAAATAAACTTTTATTAATAGATTGAGTCTATAGTGGCTTTAAGCCACAATAACCACTGACTCCGTGGAACTGTTTTATGAACCTACCTTTATTTATTGGACTTCGATACACCAAAGCCAAACGTAAAAACCATTTCATCTCTTTCATATCAATGATATCTATGGCGGGTATTGCATTGGGGGTAATGACTGTGATTGTAGTTATTTCAGTCATGAATGGTTTTAACAAAGAATTTCAACAAAGAATGTTGAGCACCGTTTCTCACGCGACCATATCGGCATTCAGCGGAGACCATCTAAGCGATTGGAACAAGGCCATAGATCAAGTCACTCAAAAGCCCGAAGTATTGGGCGCAGCACCCTTCATTAGAACGGAAGGCATGCTCCAAGGCTTTAAAACAGAAGGAGCCATGATTCAGGGAATATTTCCAGAGTTAGAANCTCAAGTCACTGAATTTCAAAATTCTATGCGATATGGTGTGCTTGATGATTTAAAGCCAGGANATTTCAACATTATTTTAGGGATAGACCTGGCGGCTAAATTGGGTGTTGGGCCCGGTGATACAGTGAATCTTTATGTACCAGAATTTCGCACCACTGCAGTGGGCGTAACGCCTCGATTAAAACGATTCACTGTCACAGGTATCTTTGAAGTTGGGATGTATGAATATGATTATAAATTGGCTTTGATTCATTTAGAAGATGCCCGCCGATTACTGCGAATACCCATCGGTTCAGCTGAAGGNGTCAGAATTAAATTTACCGATTTGATGCAAGCCCCTAAGATTGCCAGAGAACTGGCCCCTGANTTAGATGGATTCTATCGAATTCGAGACTGGACTCAAGAACACGTCAATTTTTTTAAAGCCACCAGAACAGAACGCATGGTGATGTTTATCATATTATCCATGATTGTTGCCGTGGCCGCTTTTAACATTTTGTCAACACTGGTCATGTTGGTAACAGAAAAACAATCCGATGTGGCTATTTTAAGAACCTTAGGAATGTCGGGTAGCCAAATCATGGGGGTGTTTATGGTATCAGGCACCTTGATTGGTTTAATAGGGACTGCTATAGGAACAGGACTGGGTATCATCACGTCCATAAATATCAACAGCATCATACAAACCCTAGAAGGCTGGTTTAACACAGAATTTTTATCTAAAGATGTTTATTACATCACTGAGATAACAGCTGATCTACGAACAGCAGATGTGATGACGATTGTTTTAATTGCCTTTGGTTTATCTATTTTAGCCACATTATATCCAGCTTGGCGAGCATCAAGGGTTGAACCTGCGGAGGCATTGAGGTATGAATAATTCAGTGATATTAAAATGCGAAAATTTAACAAAATTTTTTACAGATGGTGGTCGAAAAATACAAATTTTTGAAGACTTAAATTTTCAAATTAATGCTGGTGAAACTGTCGCCATTATGGGCGCATCAGGTTCTGGTAAAAGTACCTTACTCCACTTATTAGGTGGGTTAGATACAGCCAATGCCGGTGAAATTAACATCCAAGGAGAAAACCTTTCAAAATTAAGTGGCAAACAACGTGGATTACTGAGGAATCAACACTTGGGCTTTGTTTATCAATTTCATCATCTGCTACCTGAATTTTCAGCGNTAGAGAATGTCATGATGCCATTGTTAATTGGGAAAAGCTCAAAATCAGCAGCCAAACATAAAGCGACTGAAATTTTAAATCAAGTAGGATTGGCTGATCGACTGACCCATAGACCCGCACAATTATCAGGTGGTGAAAGACAAAGAGCTGCGATAGCGAGGGCTATGGTGACTGCGCCTGCTTGTATTTTAGCCGATGAGCCCACTGGTAATTTAGATGAAAACACAGCCAATTCAGTGATGGATTTATTCATTGATTTGAAGCAGCAATACAACACCGCATTGGTTCTAGTGACTCATGACCAAAAGGTAGCCAATAAGATGCAACACCAATATATATTACAACAAGGGGCTTTGATCAAATTAAATCAAAACTAAACCCAACAAATGCTTGCTTGTTTTTACTGGGGGTCACTCAGGTAGTTTGGTGGCCGCGAGTCAATGTAGAAATGCTCTTGATAGTAACAGGACTATGGATTCTGTTACTGCTACTCAAACGCCGATTTGATGTTTTATCCGCTGTTGTTTATTTCACATCTGGACTTCTTTATGTCCTATTGGCCGGCCATATTCAGATACAAAGCGAACTTAAATCACCAGTCACACTCACCTTTCAAGGGCACATTGAATCATTGCCTAAGGAAAGCACCCAAAAAATCAGCTTCCTAAGCACTCACCCAACAACCAATCAAACCTTTTTATTAAACTGGTACAAGGCATACAACCAACAGCAAGTCGCTTTTCAAGTCGGGGCTTTATACCAATTTGAAGTGAATTTAAAACCACCACATGGTATGGCCAATGGTGTTGGCTTTGACCGTGAAAAATGGCTATTCCGTAATCACATTGATGGAATTGGCAGTATCAAAAAGATCAGCCTGATTGAAAATCCAAAAATAGCCTCTATCCATGTATTGAATCAATGGCGGGCACATATTTCTGAGTTAATAGATAAAAGCTTCAGCAACCAACGCGTCAGTGGCTTTATCCATGCATTGTCAATTGGTGATAAATCACACTTTGAACACCAAGATTTCCAAACATTTCAAAACACTGGAACCGCTCACTTAATTGCCATATCAGGTTTACACATCGGAATGGTTGCTTTATTAGGTTGGACACTTGGCAGTCTAATTTTTTGGCTTTTTCCTCAACAAAAAATACCCAGACCACTGGTACAGATCATGTTCAGTATGGCATTAGCAATGCTCTATGCCGCATTGGCAGGATTTGCAGTTTCAACACAAAGGGCTCTCATCATGTTGTTGGTTTTTGCAGTATACAAAGCCCTCAGAAGGCCAAGCCATGCATGGGACGTCTGGTCAACATCCTTAGTAGTGGTTCTATTATTAGACCCACTGAATGTACTGGATGCAGGTTTCTGGCTTTCATTTACTGCTGTCGCTGTACTGATTGTCTCGTTTAATGGAATTGCAGACAAAAACAGTCGCTTTGTGAATTTCTTTACCATGCAATGGCGCTTATTAATTGGCATGTTGCCATTGAGTGTTATGGTTTTTTCAAAAGTTAATTTGTTGGCCCCCCTGGTTAATTTGCTGATGATCCCATTAATGACATTCTTTGTTGTCCCTCTCATCATGTTAATGTTAATAATAGCCAGTCTCTTTAGCATTATTCCAACAGTGTTAATTGAATTGCTTTCTAATGTCAGCTTGCTGTTCCTCAACCTACTGACTTGGTTTGAACAACATACCTACAGTCCATTGAATCTGTCAATTCAAAGCAGCTGGTCATTATTGCTGTTGCTAATAGGTACTACCATTTTAATTCTGCCTAAGGCCATACCACAGAAATTTTGGGGTTTATGTTTGCTCTTGGTCGCTGTTATTCCTTATAAAACACAATTAAAATCAGGACATTTTGAGGCCAACTTTTTAGACGTGGGACAAGGCTTGTCAGTGNTCATTCAAACCCAAAACCACCAGCTCATCTATGATGTCGGNGCAGCCTATGAAAGTGGCTTCAATATGGCAGAGGCCCACATCCTTCCTTTTCTACAAAAACACCACATCAATCACCTAGATGGATTGATCCTCTCGCACAGAGACAATGACCATTCTGGAGCCGCTCAACAGCTGATATCANACATACCTGTAACCACAGTATGGGGAACTGAACATCATCACAAGCCCTGTATTGCCGGTACTCAATGGCAATGGGACGATGTCACCTTTACCTTTTTAAGCCCTTACAATTTAAGCCCGTATTTGAACAACAACAGTTCTTGTGTGTTAAAAATAGAATCAGTAAAATCCAGCTTATTATTGACTGGAGACATAGAAAGCCCAGTTGAATATCGATTGTCACACACTGAACCAAACCGCATAAAGGCCGATGTCATGTTGGTTCCTCACCATGGTAGCAAGACTTCATCAACAACAGATTTCATACAAGCCGTTAACCCTCAATTGGTTATTAACTCATCAGGTAAATACAACCCATTTAATCACCCAGCGAGTCTAGTCAGTGATGANTATAAACGCCTCAACATACCATTTATAGACACCCAAGAAAGTGGATTAATTACCCTAACAACCAATCCAACACTTCAATTAAAGCAATTTCGTCACGACTCACAGCGAATTTGGCGCAAAAAAAAGCCCGAACAAATCGGGCTTTAATTTAATTTCAAACAGTTGATTTAGTCTTGGATAACCAATTCAGTTCTTCTGTTTTTAGCACGACCTTCAGCGCTGTCATTGGTGGCAATCGGGCTTAACTCGCCATAACCTTTCCAGGTCATGCGATCAGCGGATACACCGTTCTCTACCAAGTAGTTATANACCACTTTAGCACGACGTTCTGAAAGGTTTTGGTTATAAGCTTCCGAAGCTGTTGAGTCCGTATGACCNGCCACTTCAACCACTAAAGTACCGTGATCACCCATGGTTTTAACCGCAGCATTTAATATAGCTATTGACTCTGGTTTCAATGTTGCTTTATCGGTATCAAAATAAACACCTTGTAATTCAATCACAACCTGAACTTCACAACCATCAGCATCAACCACTGCACCGGCTCTTGAGTTTGGACATAAATCAACTGAGTTCATTACGCCGTCATTGTCATCATCGCCATCAACAGCATGACAACCATAAACATCAACTTCCATACCAGCAGGTGTATTAGGACAACGATCAGTTTGATCACTCACACCATCGCCGTCTGAGTCTAATTGTGGGGCTGGTTCAACGATTGATTCAGCTACTGTCGCTGATTGGGCAGCACCCAGTGCAACAGTTAGACCCATGCTGTATAAATAGTCATCATAACTACTTTGAGTGCCTGTGTAATCATCAGTATCTAAGCGGTATTTAACTTCAGAAATAAAACCAATTCGATCTGTAATGGTTTTACGAAGTCCAACACTGAGGTTTATCATAAGATCAGAAGAGTCAACACTTCTGGCTCCACCGCTACCGTTGTGATCCAAATAACCGGCNCCCAAACCCAAGAAAGGTCTTAAGCTCGATCCATCATTAAAATGGTAACGACTCATTAAACCTAAACCAGTTTGTTCAACTGTTCCGCTGCCATTATCTACATCAAAACTGGCATTGTCTAATTCAAAATCTAAAGACCATTTCTCATTAATAAATTTACCCAATCCTAAACCCAAACCAAAATCAGACTCTAAGTTTTTAGCACCATCTGTGGCATTAAAAATCAAACTTGGTGTCAACATCCAACGATCATCATAATCATTGGCTAAAGCAACCCCTGCCACGCATGACAAAGTTAATCCTAACAATGTTTTTTTCATTTTCCTCTCCTTAAGAGTTTAAAGTTCAATAGCTAATTATATCATAATCATCACAAATGGAATGTTTTAGACAAACAATTTAACATTTATTTAGTAAATGAAAACCTAAGTAATCAAATAGAAATATTTGATGTTAATATGAGCCTATGTTGCTACCTGTCTGGATAATAATAATTGTAATACTTGTCTGTCTATCGCTGATAGGTACCTGTTTAATGAGTTGGCAGCATTTAAAAAAACAGACCGCTCAACTGCAAAAACACAAAGCACAATTAAGTCAATTTAAACGACAACAGCAATTGGCTGAGGATGCACAATCTAGCGCAGAAGCTGCAAATTTAGCTAAAAACAAATACTTGTCGGGCATATCACATGAACTCAGAACTCCACTGAACGTCATAATGGGCTATGCACAATTATTAGAAAACAAGTCCGCTTCTGACGACCCCAACCAACAAAGTTACCACTTAATAAGAAAAAACTGTGAACACCTGACGCACCTGATTGAGGGAATTCTTGAGTTTTCTGCAATTGAATCGGGTAAATTAAAAGTGCAATCCGATGTCATCGATATCAAGCAGCTGTTAACCCAAATTTGCCACATGTTTGCCTCACAGGCCTCCCAGAAAAATATTAGCTTTCAAAGTAATATCAGCACTCACATCCCACAATTTGTTAAATCCGACCCAAAAAGATTAAAACAAATACTCATCAATCTACTGTCTAACGCGATTAAATTTACCCATAAAGGCGGGGTTGTATTTGATGTCAGTTACCGACACCAAGTTGCCACCATGGTAATCACTGACACTGGTTGTGGCATCAAAACAGATGATCTTGAAAGAATTTTCCAACCTTTTGAGCGAATTGAATCGACCGCAATCAATACGGTAGGTACTGGATTGGGTTTAACCATTGCCAAGTTATTAGCCGAGCTGTTGGGTGGCGAACTTACTGTTAAAAGTAGACCTGAACAAGGCAGTGAATTTACGCTTAAATTAATGCTTTCAGCACAAGTTGAACCTAAAATATCACAAGTGGTTAAGATGGCGCCCAACAGCCTTCATCGCCATAAAATTTTAATTGTCGATGACATGGTAGAACACCGCCAATTGACTCAAAATATTTTACAGCCTTATGGCTTTGAAATACTGACAACTAAAGACGCAGCATCTGCCAAAACTTTAATCAATAACCACCNTTTCGATTTACTTTTGTTGGATGTTGCTATGCCCAATGAAGATGGCTGGTCACTGGCACAGTGGGTCAGAGCACAAGGAAACCCAGTTAAAATCTGTATGCTCTCTGCCAACCCGAGAGACAATGACCCACAAAGACATCCGCATCACCAAGCTTATTTAGCAAAACCGATTCATATCAATCAATTATTAACGGTTGTCAGCCAATTGCTTCAACTTGACTGGGAAGCATCGACACAATCAATCGAATCACCCACTGTATTATCTGACTTTAAATTAAAACGTAAAGACCGTTTGGCACTGAATCAATTGTTGGAAATAGGACACATCAATGGGATTGAAAACTACTTAAAAGTCATGCATGATAACGAGCTACTGAGTCAATCGGAACTTAACCACTTACTCGNGCCAATTAAGCAACTCAANTTAAGTTATTTTTCACAAATCATTACTAATCATGACCAATAACAAACCCATTATTTTGGCTGTAGATGACAACCCTGACAGCTTAAACCTAATGAACCTCACACTCAGCGAACAAGGTTTTACAGTGTTGTTGGCTAACAGTGGCGTTCAAGCCTTAAGCATTTTGCACAAAGTTCAAGCTGATTTAATCTTACTGGATGCCATCATGCCTGACATGGATGGCTTTGAAACCTGCCAAGCCATAAAACACATCAGCCCTGAAACACCCATCATCTTTATGACTGGNTTGAGTGACACCGAGTATGTGGTGCAAGGACTGTCTCAAGGTGCCGTGGATTATTTAATTAAGCCACTGAACCATGATGAATTGATTGCCCGTGTTAAAGTTCATATCAACAANGCGCAACAAGCTCAAATCAGCAAACAAGCTTTGGAATCAGCAGGACAACATCTAGCGGTGATCACATCTGAAGGTCATATCAATTGGACCACCGCACAAGCCAACACATATATAAAAGCACTTAACAACAATGACCTGAGCACCTTAATTGAATGGTTAAAACAAGCTCAGTCGAATGACTTATTGGAGTTGTTACAGGAAAACAGCACCTTAAGCTTGATTTACCTTACTTTACAAAAAGATGGCTCTCACCTGATTAANTTCAAGGCTTCTGACTTAAAGTTAGAAAAACAAACCCTGAAACTAAAGTTAAAGATTACCCGTCGTGAAGCCGATGTGTTGTATTGGGTGGCTAAAGGCAAAACTGATTGGGAAATATCAAAAATTTTGAGTATCAGTGAACGAACAGTTAATAAACACCTGGAACAAATTTATCGAAAACTGGGGGTAAANAATCGCACGTCTGCCTCAGCTTATGCCATTCAGGCTTTGATCTAATATTGGGAATATACGATGACTATAAATGATGTTTTAAAAATAAATGCATTGAACTGCTTGTTGTTTGGCGCGCTCTTGGTTTTTATGCCAGAACCCATTTCGACTTTTCTCAGTGATACCGCCATCGCCCCAAAACTGTTGTTGTTATCAATCGGTGTTGGACTCAACATTTATGGCTTACTGATGTTATGGTTAGCCAATAAAAACCCAGTNCCTCAAACCCCTTTGTTNTTGNTTGTTGTAGGTGATTTNTTGTGGGTGATAGCGACCATCATTGTGATCCAATTAAAACTATGGATNACCACCATCAACGGTATCACAGCAGCCGGTGTGCTGGCTATTTTTGTTGGTTGGTTAGGCTGGATTCAATTCAAACATTACTTACTGCATAAAAATTAAATCAATCATAGGACTGTTACTTGCTTAATCTTGCCAATATTCTTGTTTTCAGGACGGTTCAAAATAAACAGAACAATCACTGCAGACAATGAAGTTGCTTGATACGTTTGTTAACTGTCGAACAATGTACAAGCATGATAATCACTCCATGAAATTTATACCAAACTTGTTGTAACTTATTAGCCCCAACCTTCGAACTTGGATAGTTGAGAGGTACGATTTTGGCATATCTATGAACGCATAATGCGCTTAACCATATGTTTATGATGTATCGCCAACCATAAACCAACTACAGAAAAAGGAACATACTATGACAGCTAACTCACAACAAAAACGAATCGAATGGTCACTATTTTTACTCCGNCTCGGCATCTTTATCGTCATGTTTGCATGGACATTAGACAAATTTATTACGCCGGACCACGCCGCCAGAATATTAGAAAATTTTTATTTCATTGGTGGCATTGGGACCCAAATTATTTTAATCATTGCGGTCCTTGAAATGATTGTTATTCTGGCTTTTTTACTTGGGATTCGTAAAACTTGGACTTATGGTTTCGTCATGATCCTTCATGGTCTTTCTACGTTCTCTGCATGGCAATTTTACACCATTAAAATCAACTTATTATTCTTTGCTGCATGGCCGATGCTGGCTGCATGTATCGCACTTTTTCTACTGCGTGATTTAGATACAAAATTTACTTTCGGTAAAAAGGCATTATTAAAAGACGCTTAAAGGTTTTATCTTTTATNCCTTCAACGCCAATTTTCATATTTTGGGATCGCTGCGTTTTGCTTTGACTGTGAAACAAACGATCCCAAATACTGAAAATGGTGCTGTAATTTGAATCTGTATCNTGGCGAATCGCGTGATGATGTACCCAATGTATAGCAGGTGTGACGATTATTTTCGATAAAGGCTTCTCAAACCACCTTGGTAGTAAAATATTGGAATGATGAAAAAACGCACAAATCAGTACGGCGGTTTCAAAAATAACCACTGATGTAAATGGCAAACTGAATACAAGTATAACAACCACCCTAAACAGCGTCGCAAAAAAGATTTCTCCAAAATGAAAACGAACAGCAGAAGTGGCATCTAAATGATTGTCTAAATGATGTACTTCATGAAAACGCCAGAAGAATTGAATTTCATGCATGGCACGATGCCAGAAATACAAGAACAAATCTAAAATCAAGACATCTATGCCCAGTCCCCAAACACCGGACCACCAGTCTGGACGCTGCCAAAGAGCATTGTTCCCAGCATAATAACTGATTGGAATTATCACCAAAAATGACAGGCCTATATTCAACGGCCAGAAGGACAAATTTTTAATAATACGCCACACAGGGTCAAAGACAACTTTTACCGCTGGTCGTAAATGCTCAAGCATAAAAATCAGGGTAAAAACACCACCCACTATCCAGCCCTTATAACTCAATATTTGTTCCATTTCTAACACCTCTCATACTCCCATAAGTAACCAGTCAAGGGTCTCAACAAAGAATAAAGCATCAAAGCCATACCTCTGTATTTTGGTGACTCTTATAGCTTAATTTATCAAGCTAAATAGCAACCAATCCATATAAATGATGGGGCGTACCTTGTCGGCCCCATCGATTCATTTTTTTATCTTCCAACCTGTGCATCAACCCAAGTTGTAAAAAAAACAACAGTTTAAAAAGGTAATTTTTGAAGCCATCGTACAAATCGACGCGACTTATCACTGAACAAGCTGGGTGTATACCATGCGCCTGCAGTCCGCTTACTGATTTCTCCAAACGTTGGGTAAGGAGCAATCATTGCAGTAATGGCACTGATTTTTTGCCTCGAAGAAATTGCCAACGCCCATATACCAATTAACTCACCTGCCTGACTACCGACCATTGAGGCACCAAGAATCAAACCTTTTTTATTGGTAACCACCCTAATTTGTCCTGTTGTAGCACGTTCAGCAATGGCACGGTCATTTTCATCAAAATGCCATTCGACCACTTTAATGGCATCACCGTATTGTTTACGGGCAGAAGCTTCTGTTAATCCAACTTGTGCCAGCTCTGGATCCGAATACGTCACCCACGGCAAGGCTTTATAATCCACCTTTGTCCAGAATAGTTTAAAACATATTTGGCGGATGATAAGACCAGCATGGTAGCCTGCAACATGGGTGAATTGCGGGCCACCTGATACATCACCGATTGCAAATATTTTCTTATTTGAGGATTTTAAACGTTTATCAACCTTGATGCCTTTTCTGTCATAATCGACACCCGCCTTTTCTAAGTCAAGACTTTCAGTATTAGGAGCACGCCCAGCTGCGACCAACAAGTGGGTGCCAGTGAANGTTTCCAGTTGACCCTCTTTTTCAATAATAAGGCTCACACCAGAGGCACTGTGTTTGACCTCTTTGATGGCAATACGCTCATGCAAATTGACGCCTTCTTTCAACAAAGCCTGTCGAAGGATTTCTACATTGCTTTGATCATCTTGAGGCAAAATCTGAGCCATATCGAAAACACTGACTTCACANCCTAGTCGGCGATGTGCTTGCGCCATTTCTATACCAATCGGCCCACCACCAATTATCAATAAGTGTTCCGGCTTTTCTCGCAAAGCAAAAATACTTTCATTGGTGAAAACCTGCTCTTTATCAAGCCCTGGAATGGNTGGCACAATCGCCCTCGATCCGGTAGCAATGACAAAATGCCGAGCCTTAATGGTTTGTTCACCGGACTGTACAGTGTCTGGCCCAATAAAACGACCTTCGGCTAAAATAACATTGACTCCCAAGCTTCTGAAGCGTTCAGGTGAATCATTCGGTTCAATGGTTTTAATGGTTTCAAAAACATGCTCCTTAACCGCTGCAAAATCAATCTCCGGCTCATGTGGCGCAATACCGTTAATATCATCTTTGCGATGCATTTGGGCGCGCTTCCCAGCAGCCAATAAGGCTTTTGAAGGAACACAGCCAGTATTAAGACAATCTCCACCCATTTCAGCACGCTCCAATAAAACCGTATCTAGGCCCAACTGAGCAGCGCCTGCTGCGACACTTAACCCCCCTGANCCGGCTCCAATAATACAAAGATCAACTTTTATTTCTTTTAATATTTTTTCAGACATTTTATTTCACCTTATTTAAAGACCAATCGTAGGGCATAAATTCCAAGTCACGACTTGGATCAATTTGTTTATAACTTTGTAACCANTGCATAACATCACCTGCTTCAAAGTCTTCAGAGAACCAATCAAATATTTTGCTAACAGACACGCTGTTTTTTGTTGCATCAAACCCCTTACCCTGATTATCCAAGGTGTGCATCACTTGTTGATTCAATTGGTAATTGAGATTTTCAGCTTGATAAACTTCCGGCCTCAGATCAGGGCATGAAATAGACGCACAGTTAATCGCAAAATGAACTCGGGCATCACCCATAGGCCGTAAAATTTTATGTTCAATATAATCGAGGCTGTAATCGTCTCCTGCTATGCGCCACTCATGTTTTTTCCATGGACTGGTAAACAAACCTCCCAGGTTCTTAATACTTGCACGCTCATTCTCACGAACAATCAATTCAATAGTAAGCAAATTATAGGTATTGATCCAAAACGCTTTTTTTGCATCACCTTTAAGCTTATTTGGCTTTTCTGCTAACAATAAGTCCAAGGCTTGTTGGTGTCTAAAATCAGCATGCCAAGCATCATAATCAACGCCATTAAATTGAATCCCATTGGCTTTAACTGGCGTAACGTAATCACTCAATAGTTCATCATATAGATGATAAAATTGTGAATATTGTTCCTCTGCATAGACGTTGGGAACCGCAAACAAACCAATCAACAGCATTGAGGTCAGCGACTTTCTATGGTCTTTAATTTGTTTATATATCGTAGGAATCAAAGCAAAAACACCCAGTAAAGCAAAAGCCAATAACGTTTGCATTGAAACCAAATCACTTAAGCTTGTAATAGAAGCCAGCTGAGTACCTAAATTAACAAAGACAAAACTTCCAGGGATAATACCCAAAAAAGTAGTCAGAATATAAACACGTGGTTTTACATTAAACAGTGCGGGTACAATATTTACCATAAAGAAAGGAAAGATAGGTACCAAGCGCATAAACAAGAGGTAACCAACGGCGCCCTCTTCCATGTTCCCTTCTATGCGTTTATAAAGTCCGCCAGCTTTTTCACGTAAGGTTGCACCTAATGAGGTTCTGGCAATAAAGAAAATAACGGTGGCACCCATGGTGGCTGCAGTCACGACATACAAAGTTCCCAGCCAAGTACCAAAAAGGAAACCGCCGGTCAAAGTTAAGAGGGTTGCAGCAGGGAGCGAAAGTGCCACGAAAACAATATAGACAGCCATAAANCCTAAGGCTGTTATCAGCGGTCGGTCAGCCACAGCATTCAACATGGCCTCTTTATTATCCTGNAAAATCTGCAAAGATATTTTTTCATGTAACCCAGTTGCGTAAAACGCAATCATCAATGATACTATCACAACCAGCGGGAACCAACGTTTGATGGCTTTCAGGTTCATATTTTTTCAAATCCTTAAAATTATTAGCTTGGAACAGTATTCGAATGTTTTGCTTAAAAAGTTACATGTTAAATTATGCAGCGTGAATTAAAAGACGACCTACCTCTAGAACATTTAATGCGCCTCGCTCAGCAAGGTGAACAGCAAGCCTATGCACGCATCTTTCAAGAAATTATCCCAATACTTCGTGGTTTTGTTAGCAAAAAACTACAACGACCTGAAGATACAGANGATGTCGTACAAGAAATTCTTATCTCAATACATCGCGCCAGCCATACCTTCGACACCGACCGACCTTTTAAGGTATGGATGTTTACCATTGCTCGTTATCGCCTCAACGATTATTTGAGAACGGTCTATAGTAAAAATAAAAAAGGCATGGAGGTGGCTTTTGATGATGAAGTATTTGACATATCAAATGAAGAAAATGTAACTAAATCCCATGAGAATCAAGAATACCTAATAAAGATCATGAGTACATTACCGGTGAAACAAAGAAACATCATCAGCATGATGAAAATTGAAGGCTATAGCATCCAAGAAACCGCAGAGGCTATGAGTATGAGTGTATCAGCGGTTAAAGTCAGTGCCCACAGAGCCTACAAGCTTATGGCACTTAAAGCACAAGAGATTGAGGATAAAGAGTAAATGAAGACTGAAGACCTTATTCAACAACTGGTCAATGAAGGACCACAAAAGCCAATGCCTCACCCCATGCGGCAAACCATGGTTTGGTTATTAGGCATGTTAGTGTATTTAATATTAATTACCATGTATATCGGATTCCGACCTGATATCAACCAAAAACTGGGAGAAATTTCATATACTTTTGAATTTATTCTGCTGCTTGGTTTAGGCATCACTTCAGCCCTATCGGCCTTTTGTCTTTCCCGTCCTGATGGCCATCAAATGCCATGGCTAAAATTTGTACCCTTTGGCTTTTTGCTGGTATGGATAATAACTGCATTCAGCGGAATGTCAGAACAAATCAACCTCGAAAACCTTGCACATTCAATGGCCCTCAATCATTTTGACTGCCCTTCATATATTGCCATCTTTAGTATACCACCTGGTATGGCTTTATTTTTTCTTGTACGAATGGGTGTTACTACTCAATGCTATTGGGCCGGCAGCATGGCGACCTTATCCGTCACCTCTTTTGGTTACCTGCTGATGCGACTGATTGAACCTAACGACAACCCAGCACATCTCATTGTCTGGCATGCTCTGCCTATCATGTTAATTTGTATGCTTGGGATGATTATTGGACGACTGGTATTGAAATGGCGTTGAAATTGTAACTTTTTTCACCATAGCACCGAACCCCTTTGGTACTTACTATTCGGGTACGATGCATGGAATTTTTGCTTATTTTAGTTGCCGCTGGGCTGCTATTTTTACTCAGTTTCACCAATGGTTCAAATGATGTCTCCAAAGCCATAGCCACATTGGCTGGCGCTGGTTTAACCTCGGTCAATGGCGCCATTGCATGGGGAACACTGTGGACGATTGCCGGCTCATTGTCAGGATTGCTCTGGGGCAGTGCCATCATCAAAAACATCAGCAGCAGCATTTATCTTACAACGCATGAATTTTTTGTGCCTGTCGCATTGGCTGTTGCCATTGCCCCTATTTTATGGGTGGCTTTAGCGACTTGGCGTAAATGGCCAGTTTCAACCACCCATGCAGTGGTTGGCGGATTGGTTGGTACTGGACTTATGGCTTATGGCTTGGACAGCATAGATTGGCACACCCTGTCACAAAAGATAATCTTACCCTTATTGGCGAGCCCTTTTATGGCTATCGCCTTGGCGTGGCTATTTGCCCCATCATTAGAAAAAGCTACAAAATTAATGGGCCGAGTCCGGGTGTGCTTAACACCTGCCCCAAAACTGTCGCTAAAATCTGCCAGCACACATACCATGGAATCACAGGATAATTGTCTGGTGTGTGACTGTGATGACCCTCGAGCCAGTATGACACACGGTATAACCTTATCAGTGAATACGCTGCATTGGTTAACCAGTGGCCTGCTGTCTTTCTCACGCGGACTGAATGACACCCCCAAATTGATTGCCATTGTATTGCCATTTTTCTTACTAGATAATCTAATGGCACCTAGCTGGCTATTCATTTGGGCAGCTTTGGCCATGGGGGCTGGCAGCTGGTTTGCTGGAAAAAACATTACTGAAGTACTCGGATTCAACATCACTAAAATGAATCACGAACAAGGCTTTTCTGCCAATCTAATTTCTGCTTTTTTGGTTATAGCTGCCAGCCGTTACGGCCTACCTGTTTCCACCACCCATGTCTCATCATCCGCCATTATGGGTGTAGGCATTGCGAATAAAAAAAGACTCAATATGAAAACCATTAAAGGTATGCTATTTGCGTGGCTTGTCACCGCGCCGGTAGCAGCTTTTATTGCTGCCTTGACTTACCTGATAGGTAGCTTATTTTAGAATTCACACAGGAGATGACTATGTCACTACAAACTTTCGAAGACGTCAAAGATTACTATGGCAACGTTTTAGCAACCAATGAGGATCTCAAAACCAGTGCATGTTGCCCATTAGAAGCACCACCGAAAATCGTACAATCTTTACTAAAAAACGTTCACCCTACAGTACAAGCCAAATTTTATGGCTGTGGTTCACCTTTGCCCTCTGTCGCCGAAGGCAAGACCGTTCTTGATTTGGGATGTGGTAGTGGACGTGACGCCTATCTTTTAAGCCAAATTGTTGGTGAGAATGGTCAAGTAATCGGGGTTGATATGACCAATGAACAATTATCGGTCGCCAATCAACATATCGCTTGGCACATGAATAAATTTGACTATAAAAAACCCAATGTTAAATTTGTGAAAGGGTATATCGAAGATTTAAAAACAGCCGGCATCGCAGATAACAGCATAGATATTGTGATATCAAATTGTGTGATCAACCTTTCTCCTGATAAAGAAAAAGTATTCAGTGAAATTTACCGCGTATTAAAACCCGGTGGAGAATTGTATTTTTCAGATGTATTCGCTGGACGACGCATTCCTAAAGCATTGCAAACCGATAAAGTTCTTCTGGGTGAATGTTTAGGCGGCGCCATGTATACTGAAGACTTTCGCAGAATGATGACTCAAATTGGTATGCCTGACACCCGCATTACAAGCAAACGACAACTGACCCTTGATGATACAGACGTGCAACAAAAAGCCGGCATGATTGATTTTTATTCGATAACGGTTCGTGCATTTAAGGTTGATTTAGAGGACCTTTGTGAAGATTATGGCCATGTCGCCTATTACCAAGGTAGCATCGCTGAATTCCCCCACAG
>JGI24723J26617_10000973_pt1 | contig 26658 bp, 18 predicted proteins | sample Cruoilmetagenom6_FD_26617 | JGI IMG/M metagenome (IMG submission 26617)
AGACAATTACGACATGGTCTATAAGGACCCGGCCGGCAACGACTGCGCCGTATTTATCAATATGGCGGGCGACGTCCACGATGGCCATCTGCACCGCATGTGGGCGATCGAAAGCAATGTGCTGGATATGCGCCTGACCAAGGCGAAGCTTGCGCGGCGCGACCAGTTTCAAAAACTTGTCGCGGACATTTCTTCGCGTCTCGTNAAAGCAACCGACGACGATGCGAGTAACGAAGTGTCGGAGTGTATCGGCGAAGTCTGCCGCTACATCGGTGCTGAGCGGTCATTTATGTTCTGGTTGAATCGGACAACCGGGCAGGTCGAAATCAAGAACTACTTCAGTCCTACGGGAAATCCGTTCGGCACGACCGTGCCAATTGAAGAGTTTGGATTCTTCCTGGACCAGCTCTCGGAAGGGAAAAACGTCAGGATAGACGACACGAGCAAGTTGCCTGAAGAGGCGCGCATGGACCGGGAATCGCTACAGAAATACGGTATCAAGTCGATCATCGTCTTGCCGCTTACCGTTGCTGGCGAGGTCATGGGCGGCATGACGATGAGCAGAGTGCAAGAGCAACGTAAATGGTTGGATCAGGAAGTCAATGAGGTTCGGGTCATCGCAGAACTGTTCACGAGTTTTGTGACCCGCCTGCAGTCTCGGCAAGCTCTTGATCAGGCGCTTGCCAGTCTGGAAATCGCAACCGATCGGCTTGAAGCCGAAAACGTCTACCTGCGCGAGGAGATCGAGCTGACGCACGGATTCAGCGACATTGTCGGCCAGAGCCGGGGGGTCCTGCGCAGCNTGCAACAAGTGGAGCAAGTTGCGCCGACCAGGGCGACGGTGCTTGTGCTTGGAGAGACCGGTACCGGCAAAGAGCTCATCGCGCGAGCCATTCACGAGCTTAGTGATCGAATGGAGCACCCGCTCGTCAAGGTCAATTGTGCGGCGCTGCCGGCAAATCTGGTCGAGAGTGAACTATTTGGTTACGAAAAGGGCGCGTTCACGGGGGCAGACCGCAGCAAACGAGGCCGCTTTGATCTTGCCAACGGGAGCACGCTTTTTCTCGATGAAATCGGCGAAATGCCGATTGAACTGCAGTCGAAATTGCTGCGCGTGTTGCAGGAGGGCGAATTTGAGCGACTGGGCGGCACCAGGACTGTGAAAGTCGATGTGCGCCTGGTTGTCGCGACCAATCAGGATCTGGGTAAGGCTGTCGCGGAAGGATCTTTCCGCTCAGACCTGTTCTACCGAATCAATACGTTCCCGATTCAAGTGCCGGCCCTGCGCGACAGGGGCGACGACATCCAGTTGCTGGCTGAACATTTCGTGAAACTCCATAGTCCGCGGCTCGGGAGAGAAGTCAGCGAGATCTCGTCAGAGATGATACGCCAGTTGCGTCAATATCCGTGGCCTGGAAATGTCCGCGAACTCGAGGGTATCGTGGAACGTGCATTGATCCTGTGCCGCGGGCCCGTCCTCAAGTTGCCGGAGCCACTGGGTTCCGATTCGGANTCACCGCAAGTCACTGGTTCGGCGATAGCCAATCTGAAGCACATCGAACGAGACCATATTCTGTCCGCTCTCGATGCCGCGAATTGGAGAATCTCGGGCCAGCAAGGTGCTGCATCGAAGCTTGGAATCCCGCCAAGCACATTGCGTTCAAAGATGAAAAAGCTGTCGATCGAGCGGCCGTCGTAAGAAGCTCTGCCAGCACCTACTCGCGGATACCCGATATCTGACATATTGCCCGCCCGAAATCCGGCGTGGAAATGGCAGCATCCCGCACCAGTAAAGGCGCGCACGACTGTGAGCGGCTTCACGGAAGAAGTGTGAACTCAATCACATTTCAACAACAATTACATCGAAAACGATGCGTGGGATCCAGGATTCCAACACAGTTGCCTTGTCCCGCAATGATAGCGGGAAGGCGCCGGGCAGCGCGCCAGTACGCTGCTTTGTTAGGAATGAACCTTGGAATCGGCAGGCCGTTTTCGTGCATTCGTAGCCACCTGGCTGCGTCGTACTTTCATGTTGTGTGCACTTTGCATGCTGACCGCACCTGCGTATGCGGCTGGCACGGCAGTTGGCACCCTCATTGAAAACACAGCGTCCGTCGACTTCACCCAGACGGGCGCCCAGCAAACAACCACCTCCAACACAGTGTCCTTCCTGGTCGCGGAGCGCATTGACATCGTGGTGACCTTGCTCAGCGGCCAGGTCGTTGTGTCACCCGGTGACGTCGACCGGGCATTGCTGTTCACGGTCACAAACACGGGTAATGGTGCGGAAACTGTTGAACTGACGATGAACAGTATCGTCGCAGGTGACGACTTTGACCCGGTGCCGGCACTACCGGACGCCATCTTCTTCGATACCGACAACAGCGGCGATTTCAACATCGGCGATGTCGCCTATACGTCCGGTGTAAACGATCCGACCCTGTCCCCCGACGAGTCGGTCGACGTACTACTTGTGAATGATATTCCGGGCACCACTGCAAATGGTCACTTGGGTCGCAGTGAACTGCTTGCAACGGCTACGACCGGAAGCGGATCGCCCGGCACGGTGTTCGCCGGGCAGGGCGATGGCGGGGTCGATGCCGTAGTCGGCACCACCGCTGCTGCTGCAACCGCATTCGGCGAATACCTTGTCGATGATGTGGCGATCAACGTCGTTAAATCACAGGCCGTCTCCGACCCTTCGGGCGGCACGGCACCTGTCGTTGGCGCCACTATTACCTACGCGATCACAGTCGAGGTTGTCAGTACGGGAACCGCGACGGCCGCAACCATTGGTGACCTTATACCGACCTGGTCATCCTTTGTAGCCGACAGCATAACGCTGAACGGCGCAGTAATTACTGATGCGACAGATGGAGACGCCGGTGAGTTTGACCTCACGGGCGCGCCGACTGTCGTAGTTCGACTTGGTGATCTCACCCAGGCAGACGGGCCACAGAGCATCGTCTTCCGAGTGACGATCGATTGATTTTCGAGAGCGAGTTTAGAGCGAGGAATGACTATGAAACTTATGACTGGAATTGCATTGCTGTTGATGGCTTTCACAGCCGCTGCGCAGGGCCACCTGGAAGTGCTGACCACCGTGCACAAGGAGGTGATCTTTGAGAATGCCACTGGCGAAGAGGAGACGCGCCTTGTTCAGGCAGAACGCGTCGTGCCAGGCGAGAAGGTGATCTACACGATCACATTCACAAACATCAGCGACGAGAGCGCTGACGACGTTGTTATCACCAACCCGATCGCAGAAGACCTCGTGTACGTCGACGGGTCCGCATCGGGTGCAGACATGGATATCCAGTTCTCAACCGATGCAGGCACGACCTTTGCCGCGGCGGCAGATCTGACTGTGACCGAGAACGGTGAGACACGAGCAGCAACCGTAGAGGATTTCACGCATGTCCGTTGGGTCATGCGTAACGATCTCGCTGCAGGCGCGCAGGGTACTGCGCGTTTTGCAGCAATTTTGGAATGAAAGAGGCGCTGACGCGCTGACTTCGTTTGGGCGCCGGCATTGCCGGCATTTGTAAGAAGCTAAGGAGTACCGTGATGAAACTCAAAAGCAAGACCGCTAACCTGAGTCTTAGGTTGGTCACATTGGTCGCCGCATCGCTGTTAGGTCAGCAGGCGTTGGCCGCAGGAACGGAGGCTGGAACGACGGTCACGAATACCGCGAGTGTTGATTACTTCGTGGGTGGGTTTGACCAGACTGACATTACCTCCAACACCGTTGCGTTCGTCGTGGATCGGCGCGTCAACTTCACGCTGGTGCCATTGGATACGCCTAACCTCGTGCCGGTCAGCCCGGGTGGAACTGACTATTGGGTCGACTTCCTCCTGACCAACGTCTCGAACTCGGACCTCGATTTTGATCTTGGTCTCGCAGAGGCAGCGTTGGGCACCCCGGTTGACGGATCCGGCAATGACACTAACGACATGGGTACGCTCGAGTACTCGATCAGTGGCAATACCATCTCAGGTGGTGATCCTTTGCCCGTCCGTGGTGTGAACACGGGCATCATCGACGAACTCGGTTCGGACGAAGCCATCCGTATCCGCGTGTGGGGTGATGCGGCCTTGACCTTGCTCAACGGCCAGATCGCCGGTGCCGAGCTTACCGCAACGGCATTCGAAGCAGGTGCAGCAGGTATCGGTGCTGCGCTCGCCTACGGGGTCGCGAACGATGATGCGACAGTGCAAAATGTCGATGTCAACGCGAACAACGGCGTCGCGGTTTCCGTCGACGGATTCCTTGTCGAAACTGCGAACCTGAGCGTTGCGAAGAGCTACTCGATCATCGATGGCGATCTGGGCAGCGGTCTGCCAATTCCTGGTGCGCGTCTGCAGTATGAGATCGTCATCTCGAACGCAGCTGGTGCCAGCGACGCAACCGACATCGTTGTCACAGATTTGATCGATCCCAGCTTGACGTTCCTGCTGGGCGGTGGTGCGGGCAGCGACTTCACCGACATCCAGGTGGATGATGGTGGTGGTCCTGTTGAATGTACTGCCGATGATCCGGGTGTCGATTCAGACGGATGCTCGCTTGATGCCGGCGGTAACCTTGTCGTTGGCGATACTGCGCTTCGTCCGATCACGATTGCTGCGAGCGGTAGCTACACGGTTCGTTTCCAGGTTCGTATTGACGATCCGGCAACGACACCGTAAGCGTAGATAAGTAAGACGCATCACGGTGTTCAAAGGACGACAGTTGTCGACCGGACGTGGGGTCACTCAATTGAGTGACCCCCGTCTCGTCGTGCGTTCCTTTGACACCGTCGTTCGCGGCATTCTCGTCGCGTTCCTTGCGTCAGCGGCTATGGCGGGACCGGCATTTGCCAGCCCGCCCGGGGCCGTGGTTACGAACCAGGCTTCTCTCGATTTCATCAACCTCGCGGGACAGCCCGCGACACTGGTCAGCAACCAGGTATCCGTTACCGTAACGGTCGTACGCAGTGCCGCGAGCGTGGAGTTCACGCGCGTCGTGGCAGCGGGCACCGGTGCCTGGCAGGAGCCTGTTGGGCCGTCGGCTTGTTTCCAGGGAGGCGCATTCACGCCCCTGGGCAACCCGACCCTTCTCGGTGGCGTCGTTATTGATCCGGCATTAGCCCAGGACTCGAGCGGCACGACCGCCTACAACATCGGTGAGTCGGCGTTTATCCGCCTCGTCGATACCGATCAGAACCTGGATTTTCAGGTTGTCGAGTATGCGACGGTGACGGTGAGCGATGCGTCGAGTGGAGACAGCGAAACCGTTCGGCTGACCGAGACCGGACCGAATACCGGTGTCTTTGCCGGATACGTCCCGATCGGCGGCGGTGGTGCAACAAGTGGGGACTGCGTACTGCAGGGCAGTCCGACATCCACGATCACAGTTTCGTACACGGATCCCGCCGACGGCGGTGACAGCGCGCAGGCGAGCGCGCAGCTGGATCCCGTGCAGCGTGTGTTTGAAAGTCAAACCGGCGCCCTCGTCAGCGGCTCCCGCATCGAATTGGTCTTCGCAGCTACCGGTCTTCCCGCGACGGTATATGGCAATGACGGCGTAAGTATATTTCCGTCGGCAATCGTCAGCGGTGCGACGGCCACCGACAGTGGCGGAACATCCTACGTATTTGCACCGGGCGAATACCGTTTCCCGGTGGTCCCCGACGGCGATTATCGGCTTGTGGTCACACCGCCTTCAGCCTATACGGCGCCGTCCGCAGCGACGATAAGTGAACTGCAGAATCTGCCTGGTGCCCCATTTGNATTGAGCGGTGCGTCGTTCGGTGCAGCCTTTACCAAGGCCGGCGATATCTCNATNGGTTTCGATATTCCGCTCGATCCCGCGGCCGCCGAGCTGTTCCTGCAAAAGCGGACACTAACGACTGTCGCGTCACCCGGTGATTTCGTACGTTACGAACTCACGGTCGAGAACCCGCTTGGACCGGGCGATGCGGACAACGTGCGCATCGTTGACCAGTTGCCAGCTGGCGTCCGTTTTGTGCCAGGCTCAGTGACGTTCAACGGCGCCGACGCGCCGGACCCGGTAATCAGTGCGGATCTTTCGACGCTGGAATTCACTGTCGGTACCCTGGCGGCCGGCATACGCGCGCAGATCAATTACGTCGTCGAGATTGTCGGTGGCAAGCGCGATGATCAACTGATCAACACCGCGACAGCCGTCGCCAACGGCGGGCTGCAGTCCAACGAGTCGTCGGCAGCTGTCATCCTGACCGAAGACCTGTTCAGGTCCACGGGCACGATCATAGGACGCGTTCTTGAGGGTGATTGCAGCCAGGACACATTCAGGGAAGAACAGGGTATCGCAAACATTCGCGTCTACCTTGAGGACGGGCGCTACGCTGTCTCGGATGCAGGTGGACGGTTCCACTTCGAAGGCATCGAACCTGGCACACACGTTGCCCAATTGGACACATTCACTGTGCCAGACTGGTTTGACGTCATTGGCTGCAGTGCCACGCCTGGTTACGCGGGAAGCGCTGAATCGCAATTTGTGAAACTCGCTCGTGGCGGGCTTCACCGTGCCGATTTCTACCTGCGTCGCAAGGAGCCACCGCGTGGCCGCGTGGACATCGAAATGCAGAATTCGGGTACGGACAGCGCCGAGAAGGTGGCCTACAAGCTACAACTGAATGGCGTTGGCAACGTACAAATCGATAACGTCAGCCTGATGGTCGTACTACCGGAGGGCGTCAGCTATGCAGCGGGTTCGTTGCGCGTCAACGGTGCAGACCTCGGTGAACCGCATCTCACGGGTCCGGCACTCACGATGGCACTTGACGGCCAGTTTGGAAACTGGAGTCGTGACATCAGTTTTGTTGCCGACATCGACAACAAGGTTGATGGTGAGCTGATCACCAAGGCGATTGGTACATTTGACACGCCGATGTCGAAGAAACAGAAGACGCCACTTGTGGAAACGAAGATGATCCGCGAGCCGGCGATCGAGGAAAATGAGGGATATGTACTCGGCCTGCGATTTGCGGTTCTCTCGGATGAATTGTCTGCCGGTGATCGGGCGAAGCTCGACTCGCTGATTGAGGACTGGCAGGGCGTATCCGGAATCTGGCTATCGGTGATCGGGCATAGCGACAGCCAGCGTATCAGCCCGCGCAACCGGCACCTGTTCGCCGACAACTACGTCCTGTCCCAGGCGCGCGCGCGGGCGGCAGCGTCCTACGTTGCGAACGCTCTTGGTGTGTCTGTGCAAAACGTCCAGGTTGACGGCCATGGGCCCGACGACCCGGTCGCCGACAACAGCAGCGCCGCAGGGCGCCAGCAGAATCGGCGTGTGGAGATGGTGCTGAGCGGCATTCGACCGAAACGGCCGTCGTTCCTCGAGGTTACGCAACAGTCGAGCGGCACCAAGGAAACGGAGACAGTGGGTGCGGTCCCGGGTACGGAGAATCGCCGTGCCAAGCCACAGCAACAACGAGATGTCGGTATGCCGTCGTCGCAACAAGTCCCGGCGTTTGCCAGTTTGCAACCGGGGCACAGGTTGCTGCTGCCCGCGAAAGGTTTTGCGCCGGCGATTCCGGCCACCAAGATCGCCATTCAACACGCTGTCGGGCAGACCATCGATTTGACGATCAATGACAAGCCCGTCAACAATCTTACCTACGCTGGGATGACCACGAACACGTCCGGCACGATCGCTGTATCACTGTGGGAGGGCGTCAGCCTGGCAGATGGGGACAACGAGATTCGCGCCGTCATCTGGAACAGCGACGGGAGCAAGGCCAAAGGTTTGCGCCGCACGATCGTGTATTCGGGTGGCCCGATCCGTGCCGAATTCGTACCAGAAAAATCAACGCTCGTTGCCGATGGCAAGACGCGACCAATCATGGCGCTGCGGCTGTATGACCGAGCGGGCAAACCGGCGCGCGCCGGAATCGTCGGCCGGTTCAGCGTCAACGCGCCGTATCGATCGGCGTGGGACGAGGACAACGATCGCAAGAATGCCCTGGTCGAAATCGGGGATCGCAGTGCCTCCTTTAAGGTTGATGCAGGCGGCATCGCGCTGCTTGAATTGGCGCCGACGACACAGACCGGCGAAGTTACCGTCGTCGTGCCGTTCCAGAATCACCATGAACAGGAAATTCGTGCATGGCTGACACCCGCCCAGCGCGATTGGATACTTGTCGGCTTTGCAGAGGGCACGGCAGCACACGCTACATTGTCCGATAACCTCGTCGCGGCGGCGGCAGCGGGTCACGAGGATGGCTATTACGATGAGGGGCGGGTCGCATTTTTTGCCAAGGGTTCGATCAAGGGCGAGTACCTGCTGACAGTTGCATATGATTCAGATCGCGACCGGGACTTACAGCGTAATCGTTTTGATACGGTTGTCGATCCCAATGCCTACTACACGCTTTATGCGGATACGTCGGAGCAACGTTTCGAGGCGGCAAGCCAAAGCAAGATCTACGTCAAACTCGAGCGCAGCCAGTTTTACGCGTTGTTCGGTGATTTTGACACGGACCTGTCGACGACCGATCTCGCAAGGTATCAGCGCCGCTTCAACGGACTCAAGAGTGAGTATCGCGGACGCAACCTTGGCTACAAGGTATTTGCCGCGGAGACCGACCAGGCGTTTAATCGTGACGAGATTCGCGGCGACGGCACTTCTGGTCTGTACTCGCTCAGCAGCGCACCGCTCATCGTCAACAGTGAGACAGTGCGTATCGAGGTTCGTGACCGGTTTGATTCCGGGGTCGTCCTCAGCTCACAAAGCCTGGCGCGCTTCCTCGACTATTCTCTGGATACGCTGACCGGTGGGATCTACTTCAAGAAACCGGTACCGAGTCGGGACATTGATTTCAACCCGGTTTTCATCGTCGTCGAATATGAGTCGATCTCCACGAGTACGGGCGACTTAGTCGCCGGCGGGCGCGGGTCACTGCACTTTGCGGACGACACCGTCGAAGTCGGTTTCACGCGCATCAACGATGCGACCCAGGGCGCCGAAGGCGAATTGAACGGTGTTGATCTGCGCTGGCAGATCGATGACGAGACCCTGCTCAAGGCCGAAATTGTCGATTCGAACGCGACCGTTGCGTCTGTCAGCCAGTCGGGCTCGGCGCACAACATCGAACTGGAACACCGCGGCGAGAGCCTGGATGTTCGGGCGTTCCTGGGTGAAGTAGACGACGGATTCGGACTAGGCCACCAGTCAGCGGCCGAATCAGGTATCCGCCGTCTGGGCGTTGACGTGCGCGGGAAACTGGGCGAGCGCTTCGCTATCGACGGCAAGGCCGGCTGGCAGCAAAACTTGCAGACTCAGGCGATCCGCAACCTCGCACAGGCGCAAATCCGCTACGAGCAAGATGCCTTCACGGCGCGCCTTGGCCTGTCGCATGCCGAGGACGAATACGATGATGGCACCCAACGGACCAGTCAGCTGGCTGAGATCGGCGTTGCGCAGAAGGTGCTGGACGGCAAGATTCGATTGCGGGTCGGTGCGAGTGTCGCGGTCAATGACGAGGCCGAGAACATCGACTATCCGCAGCGTTATGTTGTGGGTATGGACTATCGCATCGTTGAAGGCGTCGATCTGGTTGCCGAGTACGAGGATGCAGACGGGTCAGGAACAGACGCATCGACTGCACGCGTTGGCGTGCGTGCGACGCCGTGGAGCAGGGCACAGGTCAACAGCTTCGTCACCAATGAAAGCACAGAATTCGGTCCGCGTTTGTTTGCAAACGTTGGCCTGGTGCAGGGCTTCGAACTCAACGACCGATGGGCTATCGACGTCGGGGTCGATCATGCCGAGACATTCGTTGATCCGGGTGAACGCCGTTTCGACCCGGATCGCGCCTTGACGACGGGTTCGATTGCGGATGACTACACGGCGTCATTCGCGGGTGCCCTGTACACGTCAGAACTCTGGAGCGCGAATACGCGCATTGAGACCCGAACATCGAATGCCGAGGACCGGAACACGCTATTGCTGGGCTGGTATCGTCAGCCAACGATCGGTCACGGCCTTTCCGCAGGTCTCACGATGTCTACAGCGGACAATGCGCTCGGCAATGAACTCGAACAGGCGAAACTGAAGTTTGGCTGGGCGAGCAGGCTGGCCAATCGCAAATGGGCGTTCCTTGATCGCATCGATCTTGTCTACGACCGCGCGGCGGCCAGCGGTTCAGAACAGAAGAGCTGGCGCCTGATCAACAATTTCAACGCGAATCGCCGTATTGGTCCCGCAACGCAGCTTTCCCTGCAGTATGCCTTCAAGTACGTACGCAGCGAGTTCGACGGCGACGGTTTTACGGGTTACACCGACCTGATCGGGGTCGATTTGCGTCATGGTCTGCGTGAACGATGGGACGTCGGCTTCACCACCAGCGTCTTGCACTCCTACCAGTCAAAAGTCATGGACTATGGCGTTGGTGTCGATGTCGGCTACAACCTGGGTCGCAATATGTGGGTGACATTGGGTTACAACCTGGAGGGCTTCGACGACGAGGATTTTGCGCAGGCACGGTATACCGCTGCCGGGCCATTCCTGCGCTTCACGTTCAAGGCCGACCAGCACTTCCTGAAGAACATCGCAGGGCAGAGATAGCCGCCATTTCCGGCCAAAATGCGGCGCGATTCACGGCGCGGAACCGTGTAATCTTGCGCCGTGACCGACCTCACCGAATTCTTTGGCCCGAACAGCCCGCTCAAAGCCCATCTACCTGGATTCCAGCCCCGCGCAGGCCAGGCATGGATGGCCGAAGCCGTGGCCGAGGCGATCGCCGGCTCCGAGCGTCTGGTCGTTGAGGCAGGCACAGGCACCGGAAAGACCTTCGCCTATTTGTTGCCGGCGTTGCAGAGCGGCCGCAAGACGATCATCAGCACGGGTACCAAGGCGTTGCAGGACCAGCTGTACCACAGGGACCTGCCACTCGTGTGCAAGACGGTCGGGCGCCCGGTTACCACCGCCTTATTGAAAGGGCGCGCCAATTACCTGTGCCTGCACCGACTCGACCAGGTGACGGAACCGGCAGCGACAATCGCCGATGATCTCAACGAAGTCCACGAATGGCGCTACCGTACTGACAGCGGCGACAAGTCCGAGCTCACGGACGTGCCCGAAGATTCTCTCGTGTGGCCGCTCGTAACTTCGACGGCCGACAATTGCCTCGGGCAAAAATGCCCTGAGTATTCGAAATGTCATGTCGTCAAGGCACGCAAAGCGGCCCAGGAGGCAGACCTCGTCATCGTGAACCACCACCTGCTGCTCGCAGACCTCGCCATGAAAGAGGAAGGCTTCGTCGAGTTCCTGCCCGGTGCCGAGGCGGTGATAATTGATGAGGCCCACCAGATTCCTGATCTTGCGGTCCAGTTCTTCGGCGTTGCGCTTGGCAGTCGTGAGCTCGAGCGAGTTTTGGATGATCTGCGTGCCGCAACCCTGCCGTATTCGCAGGCTGAGCTTAACCGCCGCGTGGAGAAGCTCCAGACAGCCATTCGCTCACTGCGTGCCGATGCACCTCGTAAGGAAGGGCGCCATGAACTCGGAGAGGTCCTTGACGACCTGCGCGATTCGCTGGACAACTTGTCGCATGCGATTTACGACGTACAGGTGGCATTGGCGGAAATGGGTGATGCGTCAGTTGAACTTGAGAAACTTCATGACCAGCTGCTGGGCATGGGGGAGCGACTGTCGATACTCGCCAGTGAAGACAGCTGGGACGGGCTGCGCTGGATCGAGATCAATCCTCGCAGCCTGCGTCTGCACCTGACACCGCTCGATGTTTCGTCCAAGCTCAATGGCCTGATCGACAACGGCTTCCAGTCCTGGGTATTCACATCGGCAACGCTGGCCGTCGGCGAGGATTTTTCACACTTCGCAGAGCGCATGGGCCTCGCTGGTGTCGCAGGGCTCACGTTCCCCAGTCCCTATCGCGTTGCCGACAACGGCCTGATCTTTCTGCCGCCTGGCCTGCCGCAGCCGGCAGACCCGGGTCACACCGACGCGATGCTCGAGATTGTTACCCAGCTGCTGGATATGACCGATGGCGGGATGTTTTGCCTGTTCACCAGCCACCGCGCGCTGAATAATGCGAAAAAGTGGTTCAAATCGAACAAGTCGGTCCTAGGTGGTCGCAAGCTACTTGTGCAGGGTGATGCACCCCGAGACGACCTGCTGCGCCGGTTTCGATCCTGTGGTGATGCCGTGTTGCTTGGCACGGGCAGCTTCTGGGAAGGCGTCGATGTTCGCGGGCCGGCACTGAGCGTCGTTGCGATTGACAAGTTGCCGTTCGCGTCCCCGGCCGACCCACTCATGATGGCGCGCCTTGAGTACATTCGCCGCGAAGGTGGCAACGGATTCATGGACCATCAACTGCCAACGGCGGCATTGGCATTGAAGCAGGGTGCCGGGCGATTGTTACGTGACGACAACGACTACGGTGTGGTGGTCCTGTGCGACCCGCGCATAACGGGCAAGCGCTACGGCGCCAAGTTCCTGCAGGCGCTTGCGCCGATGCCATCGACATCGTCGCTAAACGATGTTGCGTCGTTTCTGGCTGTGCAAGAGCGCAAGGGAAGGGTGGCATGAAGCTGCTCGCAATCGACACATCGTCACTTGCCTGTTCGGTAGCCTTGCAGTCCGGCAATGACATTACCGAGCGTCACGAGGAGAAAGCGAGAGAGCACACGCGCTTGCTTGCGCCGATGATCCGCGAGCTCCTGGTAGACGCGGATTTGTCCTTGCAGCAGCTGGACGCAATCGTGCTGGGCAATGGTCCCGGCTCGTTCATAGGAATGCGCATCGCGGCGTCGGTAGCACAAGGGCTGGCACATGGTGCAGGACTCGATATCGTGCCGGTTTCCTCGCTGGCTGCCGTTGCGGCTGAGGTTTTTGCCGGGTCCGATGCGCGTGAGGTAATTGTCGCGCAGGACGCGCATATGAACGAGGTCTATCTCGGCGCGTTTGGGCGTGGCGCAGACGATCTGCCCTATCCGGTCTTTCCTGAGTGCCTGCAAACCCAGACCCCGATCGAGGGCCTGGATGAATCGACTGCGTCCGACCGGGTGGCTGCCGGATTCGGCTGGGAGCGATATCCGGCCCTCACCGCTGCGAACGACAGCCTGATAGGTTCTTGCTCGAATGTCATGCACCCGAAAGCGCGCTACCTGTTACCGCTTGGTGAGGCTGCGCTGGCTGGCGGTGCTGCGATCCGGCCGCAGGACCTGGTCCCTGCATACCTGCGCAGCAAGGTGGCTTCAGCACCTGCCTCCAGCTAGTTCGTAACAGATCTGTAATATACTGCTGTTAAAGAAGCAGCATGGCCGCACAAAAAATACTCATTGTCGAAGACGAGCAGGCGATTCGCGAGATGACCGCGTTTCACTTGTCACGGGCCGGTTATGAAATATTCGAGGCTCAGGACTGCCGTGAGGCCCGCGCATTGCTCGCGGATGTGCAGCCGGACCTGGCCCTTATCGACTGGATGCTTCCGGATATGAGTGGACTCGAACTGACTCGTAATCTCAAGCGCGACAAGAACTTCGAAGACCTCGCGATCATCATGCTGACGGCTCGCGCTGAAGAGCGCGACAAGGTCTCCGGACTTGAAGGCGGCGCCGATGACTACATCACCAAGCCGTTCTCACCTCGAGAACTCGTCGCCCGGATTCAGGCCGTGTTACGGCGCGCAGGTAACTCAACCGACGACCTGTTGAGTGCCGGTGTGCTCGACCTCGATGTCGCAGGTCACCGCGTATTGTCCCTGGGGCAGGAGATAAAGCTCGGGCCGACCGAGTATCGCTTGCTGCATTTCCTGATGACACACGCCGAGCGCGTCTACAGTCGAACCCAGCTACTCGATCGCGTGTGGGGCGCCAATGTCTACGTCGAAGAGCGCACGGTCGATGTACATGTTCGGCGTTTGCGAAAAGCTCTGGCGGAGGTTCAAGCTGACAAGTATATCCAGACCGTGCGCGGCGCCGGTTACCGGTTCTCTACCCGCGATGTCTGACGGCGCCAGGAAATACACTGTCGGAATCCTGCTATTCCTGGCGTTTGGCGCGGCGATCGGCTGGCTGTACGATCGTCCAGCCGTCGGCCTGATGATTGCGGCCTTGCTCGGCCTCGTGTGGCAAGTCCGTCAGTTGCTGAGATTCGATCGTGCACTGCGTACTGGCAATTTTGATGATTTTCGGCAAGGCGAAGGTATCTGGGAACAGATTTTTTCGCGCTTCAAGTATGAGAACGAAAAAGCGTCCCGCCGCAAGCAGAGCTATCGGCAGCTGTTACGCGAAGTTCGCAAGTCGACCAATGCGATGCCCGATGGCGCGGTGATCCTCAATTTGGAGAACGAGATCATTGCGTGCAACCGGGCGTCCAAGCAGCTCGCTGGCCTGAAACGCAAGAAGGATCGCGGGCAACGTGTCGACAATATCCTGCGCGACTCCGAGCTTACGCGGCTTCTGCACGCTGAGGATCCGTCGCTAACCGTTGAGATGGCATCGCCGATAGAAGGCGGCATGTGGCTGAACTGTCGTGTCGTCCCGTACGGCGCGGACCAGAAATTGTTGTTGCTGCGCGACGTCACGGAACGCATTCACCTGAGCAAGATGCGGCGTGACTTCGTCGCAAATTCGTCACATGAATTGCGATCGCCGTTGACCGTTATCTCGGGTTACCTGGACAGCCTGGCCGACGACGAGAGTATGCCGCCCGGCTGGGTTAAACCCATCGGGCAAATGCAGGCGCAGGCGTTTCGCATGCGTCATATTCTCGGCGAGCTACTCGAATTGTCGAGGCTGGAAAGTGCTGGCAAGTCGGATACGGATGAGCCAGTCGACGTCGGCAATTTGCTCAGCGCAGCCCGAATCGCTTTCGAAGGCCACGCGGATATCGCGAAGATCGTCGTCAATACCGAGTCACAAGCGGAACTGAAAGGTAGCGCCGCCGAAATCGAAACTGTAATCGTCAACCTGCTCTCCAACGCCGTTCGATTTACGCCCACGGATGGCGAGATCAGGCTGACGTGGAGCTCAGACGCCAATGGTGCCGACCTGGTTGTTGCGGATACGGGCGAAGGAATCGACGCGCAGTATCTGCCGAGACTGACGGAACGGTTTTTCCGTGTGGATAAGGGCCGCTGTCGCGATCAGGGCGGTACGGGCCTGGGGCTGGCCATCGTCAAGCACGTGTTGGCTCGCTACGACGCAGAGCTGATCATTCGCAGCGAGCCGGGCGAGGGCAGTGAGTTTCGCTGTCACTTCCCTCTCGACCGCGTCGTCATTGCCCCGGCTGTTTCCCTGTCATAAAACTGCAACATTTCTGTCATACAAGCGACATGTCATATCGTTAACTTGCCGCTGACACTACTAAACCTGACAGAAACAAGGGCGACTGCCCTGCTTAGGAACAAACAACAATGAAATTACTTGCACAAGCAGTATCTGCATCATTCTTGCTGGTACTGGCGGCCGCGTCTGTTGCCGCACAGGAAGACTGGACAGATCGCGTCAAGTTCAAAGGTGACGTAAGGCTACGCTACGAGGCGATCGACGAGGACGGCGAAATAGATCGCAATCGCATGCGTTTTCGCACTCGCTTTGGCTTGAGCGCGAAGGTAGCGGACGATGTGAAGTTCGTATTTCAGCTTGCGACTGGCGGCGGCAACCCGGTATCAACCAACCAGACGTTCGACGACGGATTCTCCACGAAAGACATTGGCGTTGATCTTGCTTACGTTGACTGGCAGATCAATGACAACTTGAACTTCTACGGCGGCAAGATGAAGAACCCGTTATACAAGGCAGGTGGCGTGCCGTTGATATGGGACGGCGACCTGAATCCCGAAGGCCTGGCGGTGAAGTTCACGTCGGGTGGTTTTTTCGGTACTGCGGGCGGTTTCTCAGTTGAGGAACGCAGCAGCGCTGACGATTCACTGCTGTTTGTTGCACAGGCTGGCTACAAATTTTCGGTTGGCGAGAATGCCAGCTTGACGGCAGGAGCCGGATATTTGTCCTACTCCAACACGATCGGTAACTCGCCGTTCTACAACGGTAGGGCCAAAGGTAACTCTGTTGACATAAACGGCGACTATATTTACGACTACAGTAGTACTGAGGTTTTTGCGCAGTTCGACACCAGGGTTGGAGACTGGCCGCTCAGGATTTATGCACACGCTATGCAAAATAGTGAAGTCAGCACCGAGGACACGGGTTTCGCAGTTGGTGCGAAAATCGGGTCTGCCAAGGCTGATGGAGAGATGGAATTCAGTTGGACGTACCAGGATATCGAAGCCGACTCCGTCGTCGGTACGTTTAATGACTCGGACTTCGCTGGTGGTGGCACCGATGCGGACGGCCATTTGCTAAAGGCAAAGTACGCCATGTCGAAAAGGATCTTTCTGGGCGGGACTTTGTTCCTGAACAATGTCGACCGTTTCCAGGGTACGGAGCATGACTACAACCGCCTGCAGCTTGACGTAGAATTCAAGTTCAACTGATAAGGGCTGGAGAGCCACCATGGAAGCATCTGATTTAACGGACCACATCTCGCGTCGCTTCAACAAGGACATCGAGGATCTGCGTAGTCACGTTCTCGCCATGGGTGGCCTGGTTGAATCGCAGTTGTCACTGGCGATCTCTGCGATCGTCTGTGGTGACAGCGAACTCGGCCTGAAAGTCGCTGAAGATGACTACAAGGTCAATGAATTCGAAGTCAGTATCGACGAGGAATGCGGTCGCATTCTCGCGACGCGTGCCCCGGCCGCCGGCGACCTTCGGTTGATTGTTGCGATCATCAAGACAATTACAGATCTCGAACGGATCGGAGATGAAGCCGAGAAGATCGGGTTCCTGGCGTCGAAGCTCGCCGCCATGGACCGGCCGTCAGACTCCTATCGTGAGTTGAAAACGCTCGGCCAACATGTTGCTCACATGGTGCGAGACGCCATGAACGCGTTCGCGCGCCTCGATGTCGAGGATGCGTGGGACGTTGTCCGCGAGGACGAACGTGTGGATGAAGAATACGAGGCCATCCAGCGGCAGTGCATTACGTTCATGATGGAAGACCCGCGGTCAATAAAGCGCGTCATGAACGTTACCTGGTGTGCCCGCTCGCTCGAGCGCATAGGCGATCATGCCAAGAATATCTGCGAGTACGTCATCTATATGGTTCAGGGGCGAGATGTGCGGCATACTGCCATCCCCGAGGCCACCGACTCCGATTCGTAGACGATGACACTATCAAACCGCCGCCTGCTGAACTTGGCAGGTTTTGCCGCCTGCGCCGGTATGATGGGCTTTGCCCTCTTTGCGCAGCACGTCCTGTTTCTCGATCCTTGTCCGCTGTGCGTCATTCAGCGTATGGCAACGATATCTCTTGGCCTGGTCTTCCTGATCGCGGGCCTGCATAACGCTGGCAATCTCGGCTCGAAGATCTACGGGGTACTCGTTACGCTGACAGCCGGACTTGGTGTCGGTGTCGCCTCCTGGCACGTGCGTCTGCAGAACATGCCAGCCGATGACATTCCGTCCTGCGGGCCCGGGTTCGAATACATCGTCGACAACTTTCCTCTGTCCGACGCGCTGGGCATGATCTTCCAGGGTTCAGGTGAGTGCGCAGAGGTCGTCTGGCGACTGTTCGGCTTGTCGATGCCAACCTGGGTAGTCATAGGCCTTGGTGGTCTTGGCATCGTCGGCATCTGGAACAACCTCCGGAAAGCCTGACGCCCAGTTTCCCACCAATCAAGATATTCGAGCTCGGCTAAGCCTGGTGACCACGGGTCATAGCAGCATTAGCTCGATAATACGTTTGTACATGCTGGTCAGCGTGATGACGTCATCGACTTTCACGTGTTCGTCAATCTTGTGAATCGATGCATTCACCGGCCCAAGTTCAACAACATCGACGCCTGCTGGCGAAATAAAGCGGCCGTCGGATGTACCACCACCTGTTGATAGCTCCGGCGCACTGCCCGTGTGTTCAGTCACGGCCTGGTGCACAGCATTGATCAGCTTGCCGGGTTCTGTCAGGAAAGGCTTGCCGGAGAGGTGCCAGTCGAGTTCGTAGTCGATTTCGTGTGCATCAAATACGCTGTGCACTTTTTGCTGCAACGACTCATGCGTCCACTCAGTCGAATATCGGAAGTTGAAGCGCGCCGACAACTCACCTGGCGTGACGTTGGGTGCGCCGATGCCGGACCGTACGTCGACCACCTGGAAGCTGGTTGGCGGGAAGTATTCATTGCCGTCATCCCAGACGATTTCATGCAGCTCGGCGAGCACTGGCGCGAAACGTCGAATCGGATTGTCGGCAAGTTGCGGGTAGGCGACGTGTCCTTGCACACCGTTGACAGTCAACATGCCGCTGAGCGAGCCTCGACGTCCGACGCGAACAATGTCTCCCAGCGTGCTTTGGCTGGATGGTTCACCGAGAACGCACCAGTCGATATGTTCTTCTCGCGCAGATAGTGCGTCGATAACCCGGAGAGTTCCGTCGCGGGCGCGGCCCTCTTCGTCACTAGTGATGAGCAAGGTGATGCTGCCGTCATGGTCAGGATGATCGCCAAGGAACTGTTCGATCGCGACGATCATTGCGGCAAGGCCGCTTTTCATATCAGCCGTACCGCGGCCATACAGCATGCCATTTTTCAAGGTCGGCTCGAACGGGTCGGTACTCCATCGCCCCTCGTCGCCGGGAGGAACGACATCGGTATGGCCGGCAAAGCACAACACGGGCGAGGCGCTGCCACGGCGCGCCCACAGGTTCGTCACATCATTAAACAGCATCGTTTCGCAGGCGAACCCCAACGCCGTCAGGCGTTCACTCAATAGCGCCTGGCAACCTGCGTCATCCGGCGTAACGGAACGGCGCCTGACCAGGTCGCAAAGAAGATCGATTGTTGCATCCGGCTGTTCGTTTGGCATGGTTGAGGTATGTTTCGGAATATATTGAAATATAAGACGAAATATTGATTTTATGCGTAAGCAATCAGAGCATTTTGGCGGCGCTTTTGCAACAAATCGGTAACATTCCGGGCTTAAGCTTTGCGCATTATTTCCAAACACACCGGAGAACTCAGAGTGAGTACTACCCGCAAAGCGTTTGCCCTGTCAGCCGTTGCAGCCCTCGGCCTGACGCTGTCAGCCAGTACCTTCGCACAAGCCGGCCGCGACTACGTCTACGTCGTTGGTTCGTCGACAGTCTATCCGTTTGCAACTGTTGTTGCTGAGCGATTCGGACGCAGCACCGAATTCAAAACACCGAAGATCGAATCGACCGGATCGGGCGGCGGACTGAAGCTGTTTTGCGACGGCGTTGGCGTCGATTACCCGGACGTCACGAATTCGTCGCGGGCCATCAAGCAGTCAGAAGTCGATTCGTGTGCCGCTAATGGCGTCACGGATATCATTGAGGTCAAAATCGGCTACGACGGTATCGTATTCGCGAACGCCATCGGCGCCGAAACCCTGACACTAAGTCGCGCCGATATCTTCCTTGCTCTGGCCAAGGAAGTTCCTGGCGAGGCAAAAGGGGAGTTGATCGAAAACCCGTACGCAACCTGGGCGGACGTCAACCCGGAGTTGCCGGCGATCAAGATTGAGGTCCTCGGACCGCCACCTACGTCAGGGACGCGCGACGCGTTCGTTGAACTGGCGATGGAAGGTGGCTGCAAGGCGACCCCCTGGATCAAGGCGCTCAAGAGTACCGACAAATATGCTTACAAGGCGATCTGTCACACGATTCGTGAAGATGGCGCGTTCGTCGAGGCTGGTGAGAACGACAACCTGATCGTGCAGAAACTGCAGGCCAATCCGGATGCATTCGGAATCTTCGGCTTCAGTTTCCTCGATCAGAATATGGAAAAGGTCAAAGGCTCGCTGATTGACGGTGTCGCACCGACGTTCGACGTAATTGCAGACGGTGTGTACCCGGTTTCTCGTCCGCTCTTCTTCTACGTAAAAAAGGCACACGTCGATGTTATCCCCGGCCTGCGCGGCTTCCTGCGTGAATTCACCAGTGAACGTGCCTGGGGCGAAGAAGGCTACCTCTCCGACCGGGGTCTCATCCCGATGCCGGATGCCGAGCGCGGTGAAGTTGCGGCCGCCGTCCGCAACCTTACGCCGCTGTCGTTGCCGGCACAGTAATACGCTAACTTGGCAGTCGAGGCGGCGATCCATTTTTGGTCGCCGCCGTTCGTTGCCAGAATAGAAAGATGCAAAGCACAACACTCATCCTCCTGCTCGGACTCATGGCCGTCACTGCGTTCTATTTCGGTCGCGGGCGATCGTTGACGTTGGTCGGTGGGCATGGCCACGGGATGGCCTTGCACTCCCTGCCGGGCTATTACGGCTACTTCGCCGCAATCTGGGTCGCACTGCCGGCACTGGGATTATTGCTCCTGTGGGTGCTCGTCGAACCTCGTATCGTAGTTGCGCTGGCTATTAACGGGCTACCGGAGGCCTACCAGGCATTGCCCGCCGGTGAGTTGAATCTACTGGTTAACAACATCCAGAATCTCGCGGCCGGGGACGTCGTGAGTGTCGATGTGGACGCCGTCCTCCAGGATGCGGCGGCGCAGTTCAACAATTACATGTCGAAGAGCCGCCAGATACTTGCCGTACTCGCAATCGGTCTCGCCGGACTTGGTGGCGCATTTGCCTGGCGCCGGATTCACCCCGACCTTAGAGCACGCAACCGCGTTGAGCGTGTTGTTCGCTGGTTCCTGATTGCCGCGTCGAGCATCGCAATCTTCACAACCGTCGGCATCGTCCTCTCGGTCCTGTTCGAGGCCATCCGGTTCTTCCAGAAAGTCCCGGTGACCGAGTTCCTCTTCGGCCTGAACTGGAGTCCGCAGACGGCAATTCGTGCGGACCAGGTCGGATCATCGGGCAGCTTTGGAGCTGTGCCGCTGTTCACGGGCACGATGCTCATTACCGCTATCGCGATGGTCGTCGCTGTACCGGTCGGCCTGATGACGGCGATTTACCTGGCGGAGTATTCCAGCGCGAGAATTCGCGGAATTGCCAAGCCGCTGCTGGAGATCCTGGCCGGTATTCCTACCGTGGTGTACGGGTTTTTTGCCGCACTGACCGTCGCTCCGTGGGTGCGACGGGCGGGCGAGGCCGCCGGCTTCGAGGTCGCGTCTGAAAGTGCACTTGCCGCCGGACTCGTAATGGGCATCATGATTATCCCGCTCGTATCATCGCTGTCAGACGATGCGATCAACGCCGTTCCGACAAGCATGCGCGATGGCGCTCTGGGACTGGGGTCGACGCGTTCCGAGACGATGAAGAATGTCATCCTCCCGGCTGCGTTGCCGGGCATTGTCGGTGGCATCCTGCTGGCCGTGTCTCGAGCGATCGGCGAGACCATGATCGTGGTGATGGCCGCCGGCCTTGCGGCAAACCTGACCGCGAATCCATTTGAGGCGGTGACGACCGTGACGGTACAGATCGTCACGTTGCTGGTGGGTGACCAGGAGTTTGACAGTGCCAAGACGCTCGCCGCATTTGCGCTCGGCCTTATGTTGTTCATCGTCACCCTGATCCTGAATGTCATCGGTCTTGGCGTCGTACGCAAATATCGTGAGCAATATGACTAGGTGTCTGCGATGAATGACAACAGCACAACGAGGCAGAAGGTCGAGGCAGGTCTGCCACGCCGCCGGCGCAAGGAGTTTGCCTTCAAGACGCTGGGCATGCTCGCAACAGCAGTCGGCATCCTGTTCCTGGGCGTGTTCTTTGCCAGCCTGGTCGCCGACGGCTGGTCCGCCTTCAAGCAGACCTACCTGCAGCTGGACATTGAGCTCAGCGAGGATGTAATCGCGCCCGGGGGTGAACTCGACCTCGCGTATGCCGATTTCGACGGACTGGTCCGTTCGGCGTTGCGCAAGGAATTGCCTGACGCGTCGGGTCGCCGGGATCGTCGGGAGCTTTACAGGATTGTCAGTGTCGGCGCCGGTTACCAGGTCCGCGATCTTCTCGTAGCAAATCCGGAGCTGCTGGGCACGACTCAGACATTGTGGGTGCCCGCATCTTCAAATATCGACATGCTGATCAAAGGAAATATCGACGCCGACCTGGAAGAAGCGCTTCGACCAGTGTCTGACAAGCAGGTCGCCTGGGTGGAATCGCTGCGCGAAGCAGGGCGCCTCAAGACTCGATTCAACACGGCGCTATTCACGAATGGCGACTCACGGGAGCCAGAACTGGCGGGCATCAAGGGTGCTGTTATGGGATCGCTTTACATGTTGCTCGTGACGATGATGCTGTCGTTCCCGATCGGCGTTGCAGCCGCGATCTACCTCGAGGAGTTTGCACCACGCAATCGCTGGTCGGACCTGATCGAGGTGAATATCAACAACCTGGCCGCCGTGCCATCAATTGTGTTTGGCCTGCTGGGCCTGGCGGTATTCATCAACTGGGCAGCGTTGCCGCGGTCTGCCCCGCTGGTGGGCGGACTGGTGCTGACACTACTGACCCTGCCGGTCATCATTATTGCCTCACGAGCCGCCATCAAGTCCGTGCCCCCCTCAATTCGGGAAGCCGCACTTGGCCTCGGTGCATCGCAGACGCAGGTCGTGTTTCACCATGTCATGCCGCTCGCGATGCCGGGCATGCTGACGGGCGCAATCATCGGTATGAGTCGCGCGCTGGGTGAATCGGCTCCATTGCTCATGATCGGCATGATCGCGTTTATCGTGGATGTGCCTGGGAGCCTGACGGACCCGGCGACCGCATTGCCAGTACAGATTTTTCTTTGGGCGGATAGTCCGGAGAGGGCATTTGCCGAACGCACATCTGCCGCAATTATCGTATTGCTCGGTTTTCTTCTCGTAATGAATTTGACAGCCGTGATTCTCAGGAAACGCCTGGAGCGCAAATGGTAATCTCCACAGGAATGAATGCCGTGAACGATGACATCGTCGACATAAATACGCCTCAGGCCGTGCCACTTGCGAACCTGCCCAAGCGCCAAACGGAGCTTACCGGCAACACCGTTGGCAATACGCACTCGGACAATCCGTTCATGGTCGCCGAGGACGTAAACGTTTATTACGGAGACAATCACGCGATTCAGCACGTGTCGCTTGAGATCGGCAAGAAGGAAGTCATCGCGCTTATCGGCCCGTCGGGTTGTGGCAAGTCGACTTTCCTGCGTTGCCTCAATCGCATGAACGACACCATCGAGACGGCGAGGGTGACGGGCAATATCACGCTCGATGGCAAGGACATCTACCGCAAGGAACAGGATCCCGTTGCGCTGCGCGCGCGCGTCGGCATGGTTTTCCAGAAGCCGAACCCGTTTCCGAAAAGCATCTATGACAATGTTGCGTACGGTCCACGCATTCATGGACTGGCGGCTGACAGGGCCGAGCTCGACAACATCGTGCATTCGAGCCTGGAACGCGCAGGGCTGATCAATGAGGTGAAAGACCGGCTCGACGAGCCTGGAACGAGCCTGTCCGGTGGCCAGCAGCAGCGCCTGTGCATTGCGCGAACGATTGCCGTGAACCCGGAGGTCATCCTGATGGACGAGCCTTGCTCGGCCCTGGACCCGATTGCCACGGCGCGTATCGAGGATCTGATGGATGAGTTGTGTGAGGACTACGCGATCGTAATCGTGACGCACTCGATGCAGCAGGCGGCACGCGTGTCGAAACGTGTTGCATACTTCCACCTGGGGTTGCTCGTCGAGGTCGACGAGACCGACCGGATCTTCACCAACCCCCAGCACAAGCTGACAGAAGACTACATCACGGGTCGTATCGGCTAGGCGTTCGCCTTCTTCCAGAAGTCGCCAAAGCGTTTTTCGGAGAACCCGACGGCCATGAATTGCGGTGACTCCAGTACCGGGCGTTTTACCAGCGTCGGCTGATCCAGCATCAAGGCGAATGCGCGGTCCCTCGTCATGCCGGCCCGGTCGACTTCCGGAATCTTGCGCCAGGTAAGGCTCTGGCGATTCAGTAACTTCTCCCAATCGAGACGGCCAGCCCAACGTTCCAGCATTTGTATATCCAGGCCGTCATCGCGAACATCATGAAAACGAAACTCGATGTCATTCTCGGCGAGATATTTGCGCGCCTTACGACAGGTATCGCAACTCTTGATTCCGTAAACCGTGAGCATCGCGTTAGTCCAGGTTTCTCAGTAAATCATTGAGGCCCGTCTTGGAACGGGTCTTTGCATCAACCTGCTTCACTATGACCGCACAGTACAATGAGTACTTTCCGTCAGCTGAAGGCAGGTTGCCAGAGACGACGACCGAGCCGGCCGGGATGCGGCCGTAGGTGATCTCTTCTGTTTCGCGATTGTAAATGCGCGTGCTCTGCCCGAGGTAGACGCCCATTGATATAACCGAGCCTTCTTCGACAATGACGCCTTCGACAACTTCTGAGCGTGCGCCGATGAAACAGTCGTCTTCGATGATGGTCGGTCCTGCCTGGATCGGTTCGAGGACGCCCCCAATACCGACACCACCCGACAAGTGCACGTTCTTGCCTATCTGCGCGCAGCTTCCGACCGTGGCCCACGTATCGACCATCGTGCTGCTGTCGACGTACGCGCCGATATTGACGTAACTCGGCATTAGCACGACATCCGGAGCAACATAGGCGCCCTTGCGCACGATCGCATCGGGAACCACACGCACGCCATCGGCGCGAAACTGCGCTTCCGTATAGTCGGCATACTTCATTGGCACCTTGTCGTAGAACCGGCTATGACCGCTCTCAATGACCTGGTTATCGGCGAGGCCAAAACTCAGCAATACAGCCTTCTTGAGCCACTGATTGACATGCCAGTCGCCGCCTTCATTCTCTGCTACGCGCACCTTGCCGGAGTCGAGCAGCGCAATCGCTTCCTGTACCGCCGCTTCGACCTGCGCCCGGTCTTCGAACCCCTGCGCCCGGTTCTCGAAGGCGTGTTCGATAATCTGTTCAAGTTTCTGCATGTNTTCGCTCTTAATGTCTGTCGGTGCCGCTATCCAGGTGCTTCAGTAGTGCTGCACCCAGTTGTTGCTGTTGGTCGTCATCCAGAGGACCGCCTGATTCGAGGCAGACGTAGAATACGTCTTCTGCGCGCTCGCCAATAGTCACAATTTTCGCGGCTTCGATATCGATGCCCTGTTCAATAAATACCTGGCCAATGCGGCTTAGCAGGCCGGGACGGTCCGTGCCGCGCAATTCGAGGACAGTCTGGTCGTCGGCTGTACTCTGGCTGAAGTCTACCGTCGTCTTCGTTGTGAACATGCGTGCCTGGCGGGGCAGGGTTCTGGTAACAGGTACTACCTTGTTGCTCGGCACAGTCAGGATTCGGGTTAGCGCACGCCGCACCTTGGCGATGCGTCGCTCATCACTGTCAACGCGCAGGTCGTGCTCCATGAAGACGAGTGTCACGATATTTCGAGCCTTGTCGAGCGGCACGATGCGGGCGTCGATGATCGTGAAGCCAAGTTCGTCGAGCACGGCCGTTGCGTGTGCAAATGTCCGCTTCTCGCGCGGCGTGTATAGCACCGCTTCGACACCGTCGCCCGTATGCCGTCGCCTGACATCGACAAGACCGATCTCGGATTCGGTGTCGGAGTCCGCCAGCCATTCGGTATGCCACGTAATTTCCTTCACGCGGTGCTTCAGAAAGTAGTTATCGTTCAGCAATAACCAGACCTGGTTGATGCGCGGGTCGGCAATGCCACGTTCGACGAGGATCGCCCGTGCTTTCTCCTGTTTTTCGTTGAGCAGGAGTTCGCGATCGATCGGGTTTTCGAGGCCGCGCCGCAATGCCCGTTTTGTCAGGACGTAAAGATCACGGAAGAGTTGTGCTTTCCAGGAGTTCCAGAGTTTCGGGTCCGTCCCGCGAACATCGGCGACTGTGAGGACGTACAAGTAGTCAAGGTGCAGAGGATCGCCCACAGTCGTCGCAAACTCGTTAATGACGTCGGGGTCGTGAATGTCCTTTTTTTGTGCGGTCATCGATAATACGAGGTGATTGCGCACGAGCCATGCCACGATGCCGGCTTCATACTTGCTCAGCCCGTGTTCCAGGCAGAAGCTCTCCGCGTCGACAGCGCCCAGTTCCGAGTGGTCGCCACCCCGTCCCTTGGCAATGTCGTGAAACAGGCCGCTCAGGTAGGCAATCTCTGGCTGCTCCAGGGACTGCATGACTTGGCTGCAGTGTGGAAACTCGGTATCGAAGCGGGAGAGAGCAAAGCGGCGCAGGTTGCTGACGACGAACAACGTGTGTTCATCCACCGTGTAGGCGTGGAACAGGTCGTACTGCATGCGGCCGACGATGCGGCCGAAGGCAGGGATATAGAGCCCCAGAATGCCGTAGCGATTCATGCGCCTTAATTCGTTCGTCACACCCTCGGGTGCACGCAGAATCGACAGGAACAGGCGGTGATTGCGCGGGTTCTGCCGGAACTCGTCGTCAACCAGGTAGAGATTGCGCTTGATCAGCCCGACCGTGAAGGCGCTGACGCCACGAATCTCCCGGTCTTGCTCCAGTAGCAGGAAAAGTTCGAGAAGGGCGGACGGGTCAGTGCGGAATACGTCGTCATGCACCGTTTGCAGGAAGCCGTTCTTGACCTGGAAGCGCTCATTCAGTGGCTCGGCCGGAGCGTCCGGATCCATGAGGATGGCTTCCTCGAACAACTGCAGGAGCATCTCATTCAGGCGG
>JGI24723J26617_10000976_pt1 | contig 26585 bp, 27 predicted proteins | sample Cruoilmetagenom6_FD_26617 | JGI IMG/M metagenome (IMG submission 26617)
GATAAAGACCGCCAACAGGTGCCTGATACGCTGGATGCGGAAATTCTGAAAGATGCACAACCGTTCTTTAAAGAAGGTGAAAAAATGCAACTGTCATATGCGGTGCAAAATACGGATCGCACCATTGGTACGCGGGTTTCCAGCCATATTGTACAACGTTTCGGGATGCGAAATGAATTGCAGCCGGACCATCTGACGATCAAACTGACGGGATCGGCCGGGCAATCTTTGGGGGCTTTTGCGCCCAATGGATTGAAACTGGAAGTGTCGGGGGACGCAAACGATTACGTTGGCAAAGGCCTGTCGGGCGGCATGATTGTTGTGCGGCCACCCAAAGGCAGCCCGTTGATTGCATCCGAAAACACCATTATCGGCAATACGGTTCTATACGGTGCGACGGACGGTAAACTGTTTGCCAACGGTCGAGCGGGCGAACGGTTTTGCGTTCGCAACTCTGGTGCGGAAGTGGTTGTCGAGGGCTGCGGCTCGAACGGGTGTGAGTATATGACAGGCGGTGTCACTGTTATCATTGGGTCTGTTGGTGCGAATTTCGGTGCAGGTATGACAGGTGGAATGGCTTATGTTTACGACCCCAAAGATATGTTTGGCCAATATGTGAACATGGAATCTTTGGTACTGGCATCTGTCACAACCCCGCATTGGGAAGCACAGTTGAAAGGATTACTGGAACAGCATCTGGTGGAGACCGGCAGCCCGAAGGTAAAGGAAATTTTGCATCGCTGGGATGAAGAACTGGCAAACTTCGTGCAGATTTGCCCGCAAGAGATGGTCAGCCGTCTTAAGCATCCGTTGGTGCAGGAAAGTGAGCAGAAGTTGGCCTGACCATTGACTTACGCAGATGTTATTTGCGTAGGTCATCAAGGCTATTGATCCGCGTCCCGTTCGCTTTATGCTAGCCTAAAAATATGGGCGATATGGCACGAAAAACCAAAAACCAAGATAAGAAAAAGCCGGCAAGAATCTCGGGTTGGCTTGCGGGCAAGTGCCGCCATTTGTTTCGGATCATGCGCAATATCCTGATCGTTGCGGTTACGGCAGCGGCAATATTGGTGCTGTTGTTTCGGATCGTTAATCCGCCGATCAATATCTATATCGCGTCTGAATGGTATCGTGTGGGCCATATGAAACGAGATTGGACACGGGCAGAGGTTTTTCCACCCTATGTTGCGCGTGCTGTCGTGGCGGCAGAGGATGCGAATTTTTGCCAACATTCAGGATTTGATTTTACCTCGATAAAATCTGCCCTGAATGGAAAAGGGCGCTTACGGGGGGCATCCACCCTTAGCCAGCAAGTGTCAAAAAACGTGTTTCTTTGGCAGGGGCGTTCATGGGTACGCAAGGGGTTGGAAGCGGGATTTACTGTTCTGGTGGAATTGATTTGGCCGAAACAGCGTATCGTCGAGGTTTATCTGAATGTTGCGGAATTTGATGAAGGCGTGTTTGGCGTGGCGGCAGCGGGACGGCATTATTTTGGGGTGGAGCCCGATAAAATCACACGGTTGCAAGCGGGGCGTCTGGCGGCAATCTTGCCAAACCCAAAACAACGCTCTGCCAGCCAGCCATCAGGGACGGTGCGCAGGCGTACTGCCCAGATTTTATCGGGTGAGGCCACAATAGCGGCGGATGGGCGCGCAAATTGCTTTCAGTAGAGGTTGAAATGTCTGACGCTTCGGGGCAAAAGCAAGTTACGCATAAACAAGAACTGTAATCACACATGTACCGTCTCTATCACTACCCCTTGTCACCGTTTTCACGCAAAGTGCGCCTTGTTCTGGCCGAGAAAGGCATTGAGGTAGAGCTGATCGAAGAGCGTTACTGGGAAGAACGCCCGGAATTTCTGCGCATGAACCCGGGCGGCAAAGTACCGGTATTGAAAACCGACAAGCTGACACTGGCAGAGTCGGGTGCTATTTGTGAGTATCTGGATGAAACGCACCCCGAGCCGGCACTTATTCCTACAAATTCCGAAAAACGTGCCGAGATGCGCCGCTTGGTTAGTTGGTTCGACGACAAGTTTTACCGCGATGTTACCATGAACCTGTTGGGGGAACGGTTGCTGAAAAAAATCATGGGCGGAGGTTACCCCGAAAGTAAGAACGTCAAGGCGGGCGCGAAAAATATTCGGTACCATATGAAATATATGACGTATCTTCTGGATCGCCGCCGATGGCTGGCGGGGGATCGCATGAGCATGGCCGATTTTTCGGCGGCCGCGCAAATTTCATGTCTTGATTACATTTCGGATGTCGACTGGAACAGTCACGAGCTGGTTAAGGATTGGTATGCCAAGATTAAATCACGCCCTGCATTTCGGTCATTGCTTGCCGATCAACTGCCGGGATTTCCGCAGCCTGCACATTACGCCGACCTGGACTTTTGACCGAGCTTCTTGAACGGCTGCGCATTCAGGCGCAAGAAGAAGGCTTTGCCAAAATGGGCGTTTGTGCGCCTGATGCAATACCGCAAGCGGCGGGATATTTGGCTGAGTATGTCGACAAAGGCCGCCATGGCCAAATGGCGTGGATGGCGGAACGAATGCATTGGCGCGGAAACCCTGCACAGCTTTGGGAAGAAGCCAAATCCGTAGTGATGTTGGCCGAACCTTATACGCCCACGCATGATCCTTTGGCTGTTTTGGAGCAATCCGATCGCGGCGCTATTTCAGTTTATGCACAAAATCGCGATTATCACGATGCGCTGAAAAAGCGGCTAAAGCGGGTTGGGCGCTGGCTGGTAGCGCAAGCGGATGATGTTGAGATCAAGGTTTTTGTTGACACCGCACCGGTGATGGAAAAACCGCTGGGGGCCGCTGCCGGTTTGGGTTGGCAGGGCAAGCACACGAATTTAGTATCTGGGGATCTGGGGAACTGGTTTTTCTTGGGTGCAATTTTCACCACATTGGATTTTGCCAAAGATGAAGCGGGAACCGATCATTGCGGGTCATGTCGTGCGTGTCTGGATATTTGCCCGACGAAGGCATTTCCGGCACCATATCAGCTGGATGCGCGGCGGTGTATTTCTTATCTAACCATTGAACACAAAGGCCCGATTGACGAAGATTTGCGGGTGCTGATGGGTAATCGTATTTATGGTTGTGATGATTGTCTTGCGATCTGTCCATGGAATAAGTTTGCGGTTGAAGCGCATGAGGCCGGCTATCATGCGCGTGCAGAACTGAAGGCACCGAAGCTGGCGGAACTGGCAGAGCTGGATGATACGGCATTTCGTGTGCTTTTCAGCAAATCACCTGTTAAACGCATTGGCCGTAATCAGTTTGTGCGTAATGTTTTATATGCGATCGGAAATTCCGGTGATGNNANTTTATCCAATGTTGCTGCTAGGTTAGAAAGCGATATTGATGCAACGGTTGCCGATGCTGCACGCTGGGCTGTGGCACGATTGGGACAGGTATGACAGATGTATTATTAAGCTTTGGGCACGGGTATTCGGCGCAAGTCTTATCACGGGTTCTTGCAGCACAGGGATGGCAGGTTTTTGGAACATCGCGATCAAAAGACGGCCTGTCGGCTGTTGCGGCATCCGGTGCGCATCCGGTTCTTTGGCCGGGCGAGCCCGTTGAGGCTTTGCTGGATCAGGCTACACATTTGTTGATTTCCATTGCGCCGAATGCGAACGGTGATCCCGTTTTGAACGCACTGTCGGATCAGATTGCAGCAAAGCGGGATCAGTTTAAGTGGGTTGGATATTTGTCGACAACAGGGGTTTACGGTGACCATCGGGGTGGCTGGGTAGATGAGGCTACAGCGTTAAACCCTGCAACGGAACGTGGACAAATGCGGGTAGAGGCAGAGCATGCGTGGCAGAAAATGGGCTTGCCGCTGCATATTTTTCGTCTTGCAGGCATTTATGGGCCCGGACGTGGACCGTTTTCCAAGCTGCGTAAAGGCACTGCACGCAGGATTATAAAAGAAAACCAGGTTTTCAGTCGTATTCATGTGGAAGATATTGCGCAGGTTTTGGCGGCCTCTATTGCAAAACCAAATGCAGGGTCGGTGTATAATGTCTGCGATGATTTGGCAGCACCCCCTGAAGATGTGATTGCCTATGCTGCGGAACTGTTGGGGTTGCCTGTTCCTATGGCAGAGAATTTTGAACTGGCTGAAATGACGCCGATGGCACGCAGTTTTTATTCTGAATCGAAAAAAGTTTCGAATGTAAAAATTAAACAGGAATTGGCGGTCACTCTGAAATACCCGGATTATAAAGCCGGGCTTGAAACCCTGTTAGCCGAGAGTGTGTAAAACAAAAGGGACGGTACATGATGCACCGTCCCCTAAAACTGTATACTTTTCGACTTTACGCCAAAGCGAACGGCAGCAACCTAGTTGTCAGCGATTGCTACTGCTGCGCCAACGGCCAGAAGAATAAGAACCGGTACAACAATGCCGTTGCCTGATGATGCAGATGAACCTGCTGATGAGCTGGCTGGCTCTTCTACTGGTGCTTCTACAACCGGCTCTGACAAAGAACCTGCGTATGCTGTTGTCGCTGCAAGTGTAAGAGCAGCTGCTAGTGCGATAGATTTCATAAGAAAACCCTTTATATTATAGCCCGCCATTTTGTGGGAAAGGTAGATGACCCCACGACGAACACCCAAGACTGTACTTCGTGAAAAGGTCTAAGCAGCTTAATTTGCGCTTTGCAATAATAAGCTGCCTTAATTTCGTTAAACCGAGGTGGAAGATTGTTAAATTAGCAACACTTGTGTGCCAACTTTAGCCAAATCGAACAACTGTGAAATATGTTCGTTGAACAGTCCGATACAACCGCTTGAAGATTTGCGGCCGATTTTGCGTGTGTCATGTGTGCCGTGGATACGGTAATACTGCCAAGACAGGTATAAGGCGTGGGTACCCAAGGGATTATCCGGTCCCGGTGGGATGTATGTTGGCCAGTCAGGATTTCTTTTCAACATGTTGGCAGTCGGGCGCCAATCAGGGCCGATACGTTTGCGAATAATTGATGTGCGCCCCAAACGGGTTAAGTCGTCTGATTCCGGCACACTTGTCGGGAACAGGCGATAGATGCTTTCATCCTCTGACCAATAATGCAATGCACGGCTGCGTGTATCGACCAATACAACACCGTTTCTAAGGTTAGAGAAATATGGTTTCCAGCTTTTGGATTTAAAGTTTGACGCATTCCGCTTCACTGTTCCGACACTCGGATCGGCAACCTTTTCGGTTTTGATATCTGCCAACATGGCATTATCTGCCTGTGCCCAAGCCTGTGTTCCCATAATAAAGGGTGCCGACAGTGCTGACGTTGTGAACGCGCGTCGTGTGAATTTTGTATCCATTAGAAATATCCCATACCCAGATTTTTACTATATTACGGTAAATAGTGCGTTTGCACCACAGTTACAATTCAAACAATTGTTATGTCGCCAACAGGGGTTTCCAAGTGGCGTTTAACGCCCTAAGTAAGGTAAAGTTTTGGGGTAAAGGGCAAGGCTATGATTAAAGCGTTATTTGTTACATTTATGGCTGTTTTTGTGCTTTCGGCATGCTCAACCACTGTAAATACCCCCGATACAGATGGGTTTCGTCCTAAAATTTTTAGAATTCCTGCGGGTGCGACCAATAAAATTCAGTTCCGCCAACTTGATACGGTGAATGCAATTCGCACAGCAAGCGGATTATCGCCACTTGAACTGTCTGCACAGCTGAATGCCGCCGCCAAGACCCATTCCATCGATATGGCCAAGCAACAACGGCCATGGCATTTCGGATCTGACGGGTCTTCGCCGCTTGATCGTGTTGCACGTACCGGTTATCCGGGCATTATGCTGGGCGAGAATATTTCCGAGACATATGAAAATGACACGGAAACCTTGCAGGTCTGGATGAACGACCCTGATGCAAGGGCGTCAATTCTTGATCCGCAGGCACGTTTTCTGGGGCTAGCATGGTTTCAGGAAAGAAACGGTAAGATTTGGTGGACACAGATAACAGGTAGCTAAAACCTAAGGCAGCACATCTATTTGTGTACCGTTTTTTACCATCGCATAGATTTTTTCCATTTCTCTGTTGGTCACAGAAATGCAGCCGGCTGTCCAATCGGGTTTGCTGCGATCGCCAAATAAAACGGGGCCGCCATGGATGAAAATCTCGCCGCCCGGATCTTTGCCCAGTGCTTTGGCGTGTGCGATATCTTTTGCATTCGGATAAGACATGCCCAAACTTAAGTGAAATGCACTGTTCGGGTTGCGCCGATTGATGAAATAGCTGCCTTCGGGTGTGCGCCCGTCGCCTTCTACTTCTTTATGTCCGCGTGGGGCGAAACCAAGATCGACATCATATTTTTTCAAAACTTTGGCTTCATTCATCAACCACATAGAGCGGCTGGATTTTTCGACAATAATCCTGGTCACTTGCGGGCCGTTGTATGACTTGAATTTAGAGGATGCGCAGGCTGAAAGTAGTAGCGCACTTGCCGTTAAAGGAATAAATTCCCGTCGTTTCATCGTTACATCCCCGTTTCTTGCGCAATCTTTTTAGCCGACTTTCGTTGTCGTTCTGTTGCGCTTTTTAATTGTCCGCATGCGGCCATTATATCCTCACCACGGGGGGTTCGTATAGGGCTTGCGTAACCTGCGTCGTTCACAATTTCGGCAAATGCCTCTACCCGGTCCCAATCGGAACGTTCATAAGGTGATCCGGGCCAGGGGTTAAACGGGATCAGATTGATTTTGGCAGGAATGCCGGAAATCAGTTTAACCAAGCGGCGTGCATCGGCATCGCTGTCATTAATGTCTTTTAGCATAACATATTCAAAAGTAATGCGTTCAGAGTTGGACAGGCGCGGATAATCACGGCAAGCTTGCAGCAGTTCGGTGATTTTGTGCTTGCGGTTTATGGGTACCAATACATCGCGCACCTCATCCGTGGTGGCATGGAAACTGATCGCCAACATGCACCCGATTTCGGCGCCGGCACGGATAATTTCAGGCACAACGCCGCTGGTTGACAGGGTAATGCGGCGTCGCGATAGCGATATGCCCTCATTGTCCATCGCGATCAGCATCGCATCGCGGACATTATCGGTATTGTACAAAGGTTCGCCCATGCCCATCAGCACAATGTTGGAAATCAGGCGTTTGTCACCTGCAGGTTTGCCCCATTCTTCCAGATCATCACGCGCGATCAAAATTTGGTTAACAATTTCACCGGCCGTGAGGTTACGTACCAGTTTTTGTGTGCCTGTATGGCAAAACGGGCAGGTTAAGGTGCAACCGATTTGTGATGAAATGCATAGAGTGCCGCGATTGGCTTCGGGGATATAGACCGCTTCCACCTCATGCCCGCCTGCAATGCGCAACAGATATTTACGGGTTCCGTCAGTAGAGATTTGGCGCGTGACGATTTCAGGGCGTGTAATCTGAAAATGGTCTTCCAATGACGCACGAAAATCTTTCGATAGGTTTGTCATGTCGCTGAATGATGTGACGCCTTTTTGATACATCCAGCCCCAAACTTGGTTAACCCGCATTTTCAGCTGTTTTTCAGGTGTGCCGATTTCCGCGAAAGCTGCCATTAGCGCATCGCGCCCCAGACCGATAAGATTAGGCTTGGCGCCTGTATCCAACTTGCGTGGAACGGTAGTTACGTCTGGTGTTATCGGTGTGCTCATTGCGATGGCCTGCTATTGAAAAGCCCCAAAATTGGGTTTCGGGGCTAGTATAACATAAAAGAGGAAAGCTAAACCGTTACTTACAACGTTTTTCTGCTTCAGCTAACGCTGCGGTAAAGCCGACAAGTGAAAATGTGTCGGTTGTTTGCGTTCCACGTGCGCTTTGCGCTTTGACAACGGCAGATGCGCCGCGTTTCAGCGATGACCTTATTTTCGTGTCAACGGCAGCGGATTCGGGCCATGCGTATTCGCCATCGGGGTACATATTGTAAGTTGATGATCCAACGGTCAAAGTTACGGGCGTATCCGGTTTAAACGGATAGCCGCCAGTAAAGGATACTTCGCCCTTCACGCCACTTGTTGGCAGGTATGTCACGAAGAACCGGATGTCACTGCGGTTCACCACAACGGGTTTTCCGCCGCGTGTATTGACTGTTTTTGTTGGTTTTGACACGATCCAACATCTGCGCGGTTCATTTTCAACAAACACCGACCAGTCCGATTTTGAATCCACGACATTTGTCGAAGTTTGTGCTGATAGGGGTGTGATACTAAAGGACACTGCTGCGGTTATGCCGCATGTCAATGCTATTGCTCTTTTCATTTTGCCTTACAGCCTCCAAGCTGTCGTTTCTTGCCTCTTCCGACCAAAATAGGACGAAATTGTGTTGATGTTGTGGCAGCATACTAGAATAAGATGGATAAATATAGCCAGTAGGCAAAGTATAAATTATAAAATCGGCGGATTATCGTCGTTAGAAGTGGATAACAAATGGATCAAACGGAAATTGTCGCAGAAGTGTGGCGCGGGAGCTTTTTGGAATGTGTTCATCGCGGGCATATCGCAATTTGCGATACACAGGGTGATTTGCTTGCCNGTTGGGGCGATCCGTCGGCAGTGGTTTTGCCGCGATCATCGTGCAAAATGCTACAAGCTCTGCCTTTGGTTGAAAGCGGTGCGGCCAAACGTTTTGGACTGACTTCGGAACATCTGGCTTTGTCATGCGCATCACATAACGGGGCATTGATCCATACCGGGCGTGTTAGCAAGTGGCTGGACGACCTTGGCCTGAGCGAGGCTGATTTACGCTGCGGTGGCCATATGCCCAAAGATGAAGAGGCGATGAAAGGCCTGCTTTGCGGCGGTCATTGTTTTGACCAGACCCATAACAACTGTTCGGGTAAACATTCCGGGTTTTTAACCTTGAATAAACATTTGGGCGGCGGGGCTGAGTATCTTGAAATAGACCATCCCGTGCAAGTGTCGGTGAAGGCCGCGATAGAAGATATGGCGGGCGAAGAAACACAAGGCCATGCGATTGACGGCTGTTCGGCNCCGAATTTTGCACTGACCTTAACGGGGTTTGCCCGCTCAATGGCTCGCATGGCTGACCCATCGGGGCTGGGGGCTGTGCGTGAAGAGGCGGCAAAAATGCTGGTTTCCGCGATGGGCAAACACCCAGAACTGGTCGCAGGTGAAACACGGGCCTGTACCGATCTGATGCGGGCAATGGGCGGCAAGGTTGCAATAAAAACAGGTGCAGAAGGCGTGTTTGCAGCAATCATTCCCGAACGCGGTATCGGTGTTGCATTGAAGATCGAAGATGGCGCCACACGGGCGTCGGAATGTGCCATTACCGCGTTGTTGGTCCGTTTGGGCGTGGCCGATGCCGCACATCCGTTGGTGCAGAAATATCTGTTTCACGATCAGCGAAACTGCAATAATTTTTCCGTGGGGACTATTCAGCCGAGTGAGGCCGTTTATCAGGGCGGGGCTAGGCTTTAGTCATCAATGCGAGGTGGTTTTGAAACCGTTTGTAAGTCATCCCCCGTTCCCAACATCGTAATTTCACGCCGTGGGTATGGAATGGAAATATTGTTTTCTTCCAGCGTATCCCACAAAGCCAGATAGACGTTGCCGCGGATATTTGTCAGACCTTTGTTGGGGTCGCGGATCCAAAACCGCAGGATGAAATCAACCGAGCTGTCGCCGAAGTTTACCACATGGGCTACGGGGGGCGGGTTGTTGACAACGCGGTCAACCGTCAGCGGGGCCGCGGCGGCCAGTTTTTTTACCTCATGCGGATTGCATTTGTAATCGACGCCGAAGAAAATATCGAGACGGACAAAATCGGATGAATGCGACCAGTTGATCACTTGGCTGGTGATGAAATCTTCGTTCGGGATCAGATGTTCGGCCATCACGCGTGGTAACGGACGCATAGCGTGCGCCCAGCTTGGTGATCCAGCCGAACGTATCGTTCAGGGAAATCACATCGCCCGGTTTGATGGATTTATCCAGTAATATGATGATGCCCGAAATCAGGTTGGACACGATTTTCTGCAAACCAAAGCCGATCCCCAGGCCGATGGCACCCGACAGAACCGCCAAATTGCCAAGATCAAAACCAATCGCTTTTAGGCTAAACAAAAAGGCCATGGTATATAGGCTGATTTGCAACGCCTTGATCAACAGTACCTTGATCGACGGCGACATATCTTCAATCCGGTTGATCTTTCTGGTTCCGGTTTTGGAAATAAGGCTGGCCATGATGAACAGGGCAACCAATGAAAATATGGCGGTTAGAATCATCAAGACGGACAATCTGGTGTCACCAACTTCCAGTGCTAAACTTTCCAGCAAGTTTCTTGTCGGTTCCAGAAAGTCCGTGATCTGAAGTGTTGCGATAATCCAGCCAAGCCAGGTTACAAGTGCACGCAGCGGGCCGTTTTTGATGAATGAAGTGATGACAGAAATCAGCAACCATGAGATGGCCAATTCAACCGACAGACCAATAAAGAAGGATCGGCTGGGCCATGTGATGGCTTGCATGACGGCTACAACCGAGAAAGCAACCACAATATAGAAAGCAAGCGACAATCTGCGGTGAACATCAAGAATGACCACTGAAAGGTGTTTTAAAATCCCTTCTTTGCCTTCGCACCATTTGGAACAATGGGGCATGACTACGCGGGCAAGTACGGTGCAAAAAACGGCAATGCCCACAATGATGATAAGCTGGTACAAAGCCCATGTTGAAGTAAAGCGCACACCAAGCTTCAGCAGTTCCTGTAAAAATTCTTGCGCAGATGTCAAAGCCTCTGTTTTGCCGAGTGGATCCATAACTACTCCTGAAAGGTTTTAACAACCATAGCTTAGTCGTTTGGTGTTGTTAATAAAATATATCTTTAGAAATTAGTTCAAAGGTAGCTGNTATATTTTTTGCACCGTCCTTTTTTACCAACCGCGCGTCAAGTTCTGCAAACAATTGGCGCGTTACGGCCATCATGCGTTCACCCTCTATCGTGAACTGAATGATTTTTTGATTGCGAAGGGATGGGTGCGGTACCGTATCCAGCCAACCGGCGGCACAAAGTTCGTGCACGATTTTATGAACGGCCTGGCGTGATATATTCAAGTGTCTGGCCAATTCGGATGCGTGATTGTCGCCGCAATCAAGCTCACCCAGAAACGAAAGCTGGCCGGGGGTAAGTTTGTCGAAGCCATCTTTGTGCAGGTTCGAAATCAGCCAATTTGTCAGATTGTGCTTAAATTGACCCAGCCCTTTGGCCAAAGACAGGCTTTGACTATCAACCAGATCATAACCTGCGCGCGGCGATCTTGTAAGTTTAGTTGACAAGATAGAATTCCTTGATATTGTCAACTAAGTTTACAGAATTTAGAAAGTTTAACAATGTTAAAAAAAGTTTTGATCGCGAACGCTTTGTCGTGCCTTTTCTTTGGTATTCTGTTTCTGGCGAAAACAGATGCGGTATATACGTTTGTCGGCGAACCACCTGTTCTGGTTTTGCGAATTTTAGGTATAGGCTTGATTATAAACGGGATACATTTGGGTTATGTTGCCTATCAAAAGCAACCAACCAGAAATGCGATCCTTTACTTTATCATAGGGGATGTAATCTGGGTTCTGGCAACATTGGCGCTGCTGGTTATCGGGCTATGGATTACTGCTTTTTCAGGCATGATCTTAGCGATATTGGTTGCTGTATTCGTAGGATTATGCGGCGCTCTGCAATGGCGCTTTGCCCCGGTAAATTGACCGAATAGCGGATTCATTCCCGTCTGTACTTGCGAGCGATGCGATTCACGGATAAAGGGATGAAATGAGAATTCTTTTTGACATGGATGATAAAGCGCGTTTGCCTTGGCGGTTCTTCGGCCTGCGGTTTTCGCTGTTGGCCGACCTATAATCGCCACCCCTGTCACGTAGCCAAATAGCAAAATCTTTCGCGGGAGGTTAAAATGTCCGCACCTAAAACAATCTATGATAAAATCTGGGACGCCCATTTAGCGCATGAAGCCGATGACGGCACATGTTTGCTGTATATTGACCGGCATCTTGTTCACGAAGTGACCAGTCCACAGGCATTTGAGGGGCTGCGCATGTCAGGACGTACCGTACGTGCGCCTGAAAAAACCATCGCGGTGCCTGATCATAACGTGCCAACCACATTGGATCGCGTAAACGGTATCGATAATGAAGAAAGCCGCATTCAAGTCGAAGCGCTAGATAAGAATGCCAAGGATTTCGGCATTCACTATTATCCGGTGTCGGACGTGCGCCAAGGTATCGTGCATATCGTTGGCCCTGAACAGGGTTGGACTTTGCCGGGTATGACCGTGGTTTGCGGTGATAGCCACACCGCCACACACGGCGCGTTTGGTGCGCTTGCCCACGGTATTGGCACATCAGAAGTTGAACATGTTCTGGCAACACAGACTTTGATTCAAAAGAAGTCAAAAAATATGAAGGTTGAAATCACCGGCAGCTTGCGCCCCGGTGTGACGGCCAAAGACATTACCATGTCTGTGATTGGCGAAACGGGTACTGCTGGCGGTACAGGCTACGTGATAGAGTATTGCGGCCAAGCTATTGAAGAACTGTCTATGGAAGGTCGCATGACCGTCTGCAACATGGCGATTGAAGGCGGTGCGCGTGCAGGCCTGATTGCGCCTGACCAAAAGACCTATGATTACGTCAAAGGCCGCCCAAACGCACCAAGTGATGCCGATTGGGACAAAGCAATGGCCTATTGGAAAACCCTGTTTACCGATGAAGGCGCGCATTTTGATATGGTGATCACGCTGAAGGGTGAAGATATTGCACCAAGCGTTACTTGGGGCACATCGCCTGAGGATGTTTTGCCGATTGACGCGGTTATTCCCGCGCCAAGTGACTTTGAAGGCGGCAAGGTGGATGCCGTGAAGCGTGCCTTGGACTATATGGGTCTTGAAGCGGGCCAAAAACTGACGGATGTTGCGATTGATACGGTGTTTATCGGATCTTGCACCAACGGGCGCATTGAAGATTTGCGTGCCGCAGCAGCGGTTCTGAAAGGTCACAAAATCAAAGACGGGATGCGTGCGATGGTTGTACCCGGTTCCGGACTGGTGCGTGCGCAAGCCGAAGAAGAAGGTTTGGCCGACATCTTTAAGGATGCCGGTTTTGAATGGCGCATGGCAGGATGTTCGATGTGTCTGGCAATGAACCCGGATCAGTTGGCGCCGGGCGAACGTTGTGCGGCCACATCAAACCGTAACTTCGAAGGCCGCCAAGGGCGCGGTGGACGCACGCATTTGCTATCGCCAGCGATGGCGGCAGCAGCGGCCGTGACGGGTCACTTAACGGATATTCGTACTTTTGAAGGAGCTGCATAATGGAAAAGTTTGAAAACGTATCGGGCGTCGCAGCCCCAATGCCTCTGATCAATATCGACACGGATATGATCATTCCAAAGCAGTTTTTGAAAACCATCAAGCGATCCGGTTTGGGCGTGAACCTGTTTGACGAAATGCGGTATGACGATGATGGCAATGAAATTGCCGACTTCGTGTTGAACCAACCTGCGTACCGCAATGCCGAGATAATTGTGGCGGGTGACAATTTTGGTTGCGGCTCTTCGCGCGAACACGCGCCTTGGGCGTTACGTGATTTCGGTGTGAAGGTGGTGGTTTCAACATCTTTTGCCGATATTTTTTACAACAACTGTTTCAAAAACGGGATTTTGCCGGTGGTTTTGCCCAAAGAGGCTGTGGATGCATTGATGGATGATGCCGGTAAAGGTGAAAATGCACGTATCGCAGTTGATCTGGAAAACCAGACAGTGTCTGCAACAGACGGAACCGTGTTTGCGTTTGACGTCGATGCCTTTAAAAAGCACTGTTTGTTGAATGGTTTAGACGATATTGGCCTGACAATGCAAAAAGTTGATGCCATTGACAGATTCGAAGAAAAATACACTGAAACTATGCCTTGGGTATAAAAATCAGGGTAATTACGCTATTTTAGGCCGCTTTTTAGCGGCCTTTTTTCAATAAATGATGATTAAGAAAGCACGCAAAGCTACTGAATCTCAACAAATATATATAAAAAGCTTGACGAATAAGGCTTTTTTGCCACAATTAGGGCAATAATAAGGCCCAAAGGCCAGATATTACTCTCAACGCTAGAGTAAAACATGAGGATGAGGCAGTGATTTTAAGACTTACAGGGGCAGCTGTAAGGGCAATAATTGTAGCAATCTTAGTGATGCTACCTGCGTTCTTACTGACGGGAATAACACAATCAGGGCTGGAATTTACGCGTATTGTCGCGACAATTGCTGCAGTGTTCGTAATCTATGAATACGGCTTTGCAACCCCGTCTGTTATCGAATTTCGATATGCGGCACCTTATAACAGGATCAGGTTCATGCTGTTGCTGGCCCTTGTTCTGACCCCGGCGTATCTGATTTCAATTGTACTGGATGGTCAGGTGTTAAACAGCAAGCTTGCAACCATAGGGCACGAAATTTTCGCGTTAATGGATTTTACCTATAGCCCTGTCACGATTGTGGCCAAGACATTATCCGGTGGTGACACCGCCCTGCGCGATGCTGTCGGTCTGGCAATTGCTTTTAATGTAATGATCAGCCTGGCATGTGTTATGGCGTTTTGTGCTGCTGTCTTTACAAACATTTTACGGTTTGGCGGCGAAGATTTCAATATGTGGCTGAATATGCCGACCTATAAATCCTACGATGTATCAAGCTTGCAGGAAAGACTGATAAATTCGGCTTTTGCCAGCATGCTTATTGCTTGTTTGATCCCCTTATTCGGCCCCACTGCGGTTGATGTTTCCGTGGTTTGGTTTTCAACAGATGGGGTTTTGGCGCCGATTGCAATTGCCTGGGTGATTGCAGTTTGGACCTATCTGCCCGCGATTTACCTTATGCGCGCTGCTGCATTGACGAAAGTTGCAATGACGCGTGGCGATAAGGGGCATTGGATTCCTGTCTGATCTTTAATAAAATGTGCCTATAAGCTTGACCAAATCCATCATGCAGATTACCCGTTGGGCAACTGTATAAAAGGGATTTGCGCTATGAATACTCCATCTTTGTTAATTTTGCCGGGCGACGGTATCGGTCAGGAAGTTATGGCTGAAGTTCAGCGTATTATTGCGTGGTATGGTGACAAGCGCGATCTGGCGTTTGATGTGTCAGAAGATTTAGTGGGCGGCGCTGCTTACGACAAGCACGGCACGCCGCTGCATGATGATACGATGGCCAAAGCGCAAGAGGTGGATGCGGTTTTGCTGGGTGCTGTGGGTGGTCCGAAATACGATGACCTTGATTTCAGCGTGAAGCCGGAACGTGGCCTGCTGCGTTTGCGCAAGGAAATGGATTTGTTTTCAAATCTGCGCCCTGCACAGTGTTTTGATGCGCTGGCGGATTTTTCTTCGTTGAAAAAAGAACTGGTTGCGGGTCTGGATATAATGATCGTGCGTGAACTGACATCCGGTTCTTACTTCGGTGAGCCACGCGGGATTTTCATGGAAGACGGCAAGCGGGTTGGCATTAATACACAACGTTACACCGAAGACGAAATTGATCGCGTGGCGCGGTCTGCGTTTGAACTGGCGCGCAAGCGCGATAACCGCGTGTGTTCGATGGAAAAAGCCAACGTGATGGAAAGCGGTATTTTGTGGCGCGATGTTGTGACTGAAGTGCACGCGGCAGATTATGCCGATGTTGAGCTAAGCCATATGTATGCGGATGCGGGTGCGATGCAGCTGGTGCGGGCGCCAAAACAGTTTGATGTGATCCTGACTGATAATTTGTTCGGTGACTTGTTGTCCGATTGCGCAGCGATGCTGACGGGTTCCTTGGGTATGTTGCCGTCTGCATCTTTGGGCGCACCGATGGAAAACGGCCGCCCGAAAGCTATGTATGAGCCGGTTCACGGGTCAGCGCCCGATATCATGGGCCAAGGCAAAGCCAATCCATGTGCTTGCATCCTGAGCCTGGCCATGGCCCTGCGCTACAGCTTTGATCAGGGCGAAGAAGCGACACGACTGGAAAAAGCCGTTGAGGCGGTTCTGGCCAAGGGTATCCGCACCGGTGATTTGATGATGTCGGATGGTGGCACACCGGTTTCGACAAGCCAGATGGGTGATGCGATTTTGGCGGAATTGGAAGCTAGCCTGTAAGGGTTAAAAGTGGAAGAATTTGGAAAAGGCCGCCCGTTATGGGCGGCCTTTTGCTATCCAAGGCCTGCACAAAATTCAAATGTCCTAGATAGGACATATACTTAACTTATTGTAATTGTTGATAATAGTGTAGAATTTACCATGCAAATGCCACCAGATCAAATAAGATGCGTTTACTCACCCTTAAGATGATTATATGAATGGTTAATAAGCCTAAAAGGGAAAGATTATGAGAATTATTATTGCAACTATTATCACAATTTTAGCCACATCTACTGCTTTTGCCCATTCAGGTGGAACAGATGCGAAGGGCTGTCATGCAGGTTCGAAACCGTATCATTGCCATTAAGGTAAGTTAGTAGAAGGGCCATCTTAATTACTTGGTGGCTTTTTTTCATTTGTGTTAGGCTTTGCCTCTAATTTCATATGCTTTTCAGCCTCTGTTATACTCGCCATCTTCACATGCCCAAAGCCGCGAATGTCTTTGGGCAGATCGGCAATGGCTAAAGCGGTTTCGGGGTCTGTATCTTTGCTGATGTCCAAGACCATCGTTTTATAGTTTGCAATCAACGCACGTTCCTTACGGCGTTCATGCGAATATCCGAACGGATCAAACGGGGTGCCGCGCAAGCCTTTGAGTTTTGACAAAACCTTGAAGAACGGGAAAATCCATGCACCGAATTCGTATTTTTTCGCTTTGCCCGTGATGGGGTCTGGGCGTGACAGCAGCGGTGGCGCAAGCGAGATTTTCAGTTTCAGGTCGCCGTCGAATTGTTCATGTAGTTTCTGTTTGAATGATGGATCGGAATACAGGCGCGCAACNTCATACTCATCTTTATAGGCCATCAGCTTATAGAGGTTGNGGGCCACGGCGATGGCATAGGGCTTGCCCGATACCTTTTCCATGAATTCACTGTATTGTGTGGCATAAGCCGCATTTTGATAGGCAGTTAACCGTGCTGCGCGGTCTGCGGTAATTTCGTTTAGTGTTTGCGGTGTAGTTTCCGTCGTCATGATAGGTAAAAGCGCATCCACGCGACTTGCATCACTGACCCAGTGGCGGCCCAGCGCGAAGGCGTTTTTGTTCATTTCAACCGCCACGCGGTTTAGATCAATTGCGCGGTGAATGGCTTTTTCGCTAAGCGGGATAAGCCCCTTTTGATAGGCGACACCGAGCATAAACAGGTTGGTGCCGATACTATCGCCCAGCAGTTGCGTGGCATATTTTGTGGCGTCAACGAAATCGGCGTTTGCCTGCCCGACAGTATCAACGATACGATTGTGCATCAGGCCCGTTGGCAGGGTGAAATCCCTGTCATAGGCAAACTCGCGCGGCATTTGTTCATGGGTATTGATCAATGCTTGCGTGGATTTGGACAGGGTTGAAAGCGCCGCATTGCCCGCGCCCACGATCACATCACATCCCAGCATCAGGTCAGCGCAACCGTCTGCCACGCGAATGGTTTTGATGGCGTCAGGGGTGCCTGCCAGTTTGATGTGCGAATAAACCGAACCGCCCTTTTGCGACAGGCCTGCCATGTCAATGATACCGCTGCCCTTGCCATCCAGATGTGCGGCCATGCCGACCAGTGCGCCGATGGTAACAACACCTGTGCCGCCAACGCCTGTGACCAATATGGAATAGGGTTTGTCGAGGCTTGGTTTGCTGACGGGTTCCGGCAAGTCTGGCAGGTTGATCAGGGTGGCTTTGTTTTTGCGCGGTGTGCCGCCCTCAACGGTTACAAAGCTGGGGCAGAAACCGTCTGCGCAAGTGAAATCCTTGTTACACACCGACTGGTCGATTTTGCGTTTGCGCCCTAACGGTGTGTCCAACGGCTGCACTGCAACACAATTGGATTGCACGCCGCAGTCACCGCAGCCTTCGCAGACGTCAGGATGAATAAACAGACGTTTGTCGATATCGGCCATAGTGCCGCGCTTGCGCCGTCTGCGTTTTTCGGATGCGCAGGTTTGGTCGTATAGGATAACACTGATGCCTTTGACCTTAGATATGTCTTCCTGCACTTTTTGCAGGTCGCGGCGGTGATGGATTTTGATATCGCCCGGCAAACGTGATCTGTCTATACGATCAGGTTCTTCGGTGACATATTCCAGTTTGGTGACACCTGAAGCCAACACCTCGGCCACGATATCGTAGGCATCAAGACCGCCATCATGCAACTGACCACCAGTCAGGGCGACGGCATCGTTATACAGAATTTTGTAGGTCATATTAATGCCAGCGCCTACGGCTGCACGTACCGACATGATGCCGGAGTGGTTATAGGTGCCGTCACCGATATTTTGGAATACATGATCGCAAGTGGAAAACTTGGCTTCACCGATCCAGTTTGACCCTTCCGCGCCCATATGTGTGTAACCTTCTACGCCGCGATCCATGAATTGTGCCATCCAGTGGCATCCGATGCCGGAAAATCCACGTGCACCGTCCGGTAGGATGGTAGATGTGTTATGCGGACAACCTGCACAGAATACCAAACCGCGTGCGACGGGCAGTTCTTCGCGGACCTCGGTGAGGCGTGCTTTTAGGTCGCTGACTTTGTTTTCCAGCGATTTACCGCCCCTTAGCGTCAACAGACGTTCGCCGATGGCGGCAGCTATTTGCACGGAATTCAGGGCCAGTTCCGGCTGGAACAAAACCTGCCCCGTTTCGGATTTCTTGCCGATAATGCTTGGCTGGTTTTCCTGGCCGTAAAGGATGGTGCGAAGCTGGTCTTCGATCAGACCGCGCTTTTCCTCAACCACGATGATTTGATCCATGTCTTTGGCAAAAGCGGTGATGCCGGTCGGTTCCAGTGGCCAGGGCATGGCGACTTTATAAAGGGCTAATCCCATCCTGTTGGCACGGGCTTTATCTATGCCCAGCTCGTCTAAAGCCTGCAACACATCCATGTAGGATTTGCCGGTGGATATGATGCCGATTTTCGGGGACTTGCCGCCTTTGTAGACGGTTTTGTCAAGTGCGTTGGCACGCACGTAGGCCCGGACTGCATCCAGTTTATATTGGTGAAGTCGCGCCTCTTGCACCGTGGGGTGATCGTTCAGGCGGATGTTCAGCCCGCCTGCGGGCATGTCAAAATCGGATGGCAGGTCGGTTTTGAAATTGTCCAGGCTGACGTCGATAGAACCAGATGATTCCACGTTGTCCTTGACGCATTTCAAACCGCACCAAACGCCTGCATAGCGCGACAAAGCCCAGCCATGTAGACCGTATTCTATGATTTCAGACACGCTGGCGGGGTTCAAGATAGGCACCATTGCGTCAACCAAAGCATATTCGCTTTGGTGCGCGGTGGTGGAACTTTCGCAAGTGTGATCGTCACCCATCAACAGCAATGCACCCCCGTTTTTGGATGTGCCTGCTAGGTTGGCGTGACGTATGGCATCGCCAGAACGGTCTACGCCCGGGCCTTTACCGTACCACATAGCGAACACGCCGTCATGTTTGCCGTCACCACGCAATTCGGCCTGTTGGGTGCCCCAAATGGCGGTGGCGGCGATGTCTTCGTTCAGGCCTGCTTCAAAGATCACCTGTGCTTCGGTTAGCCGTTTTTTGGCGTGGCCGAATTGCAGATCCAGCCCGCCAAGCGGTGAGCCGCGATAACCGCTGATATAGCCACCCGTGTCCAGCCCGTTATCATGATCGATCTGGGCTTGCATCAGGCACAGGCGTACAAGGGCCTGCGTGCCGGATGTGTAAATACGGGATTTGGTCAGATCGAACTTGTCGTCTAGCTGGGTGTCAAAAAAGGTCATGCGGGCAGATTACAGACGGGGCGTGGAACGGCAAGGGCTAAGCTTTGCGAAAGCTTAAAATATGGGCCTTGTCTGCGGCGTGTTCATGGGCTTTGTCTACATAGATCGGGACTGTATGAATTTTAGGAACAGTGATCTCGTCTGCGTGTTGCAAGCTGTCCAAAAATGCAGCAAAACCCTGTGCTTTGAAATGCACGGAACTGACGGTGATACAGATCAAGCCACCTGCCTGTAACAGTGCAAGCAGATTTCCTAAATCATTCGGCCCCAAATGGCCCAGTGTAAAAGTGCCAACCGATATAAGTGCGCCGTAATTGTTTGGATAGACTTCCAACGATTGTTTCAGATTGGCATTGTACAAATTGCGGTACAGGTTTTTCTGGCGGGCTTTGTCCAGCATTTCAGCGGAAATATCGTAACCGTCAATAACGTCTTTGGGCAACCCAAGAGCTTGGGCGGCAAGCCCTGTACCGCAACCGATGTCGGCAATTGGAGTATCACGTTCAGTTGCTATTTCGTGGAAAACCTTCGCAAGTGCTTTGGGTGTATTATATCCCATCGCATCGGCAAAGCCTGCATCGTAATGGGCTGCGAAATCTTTGTAGTAGGCGATGTTGTCCTGCTCGTCTTGCAGGTTATAGGCACCTTCTAACAATTCGGTCGGATTTTTGGTCATTTCAGTTTGACGACAAAATCATTACCCAACCCGTGCACTAAATCATGCGGGCGGATGATCACGGATTTGGTGCCTTTCGGGATTTTCACGCCTGATAATGAGCGGGTGAAGGGTTGCTCGTTCACATGTGGGTGGGCCAGTACGCGGTAGCCCAGTTCAGTACCATCCATTAGATATACCCCCCAGCCGTCTGCATAATGCTCCCAACCTGTATCGGCGTGTTTTATCGCGACGTTGAACCGCCATGTGCCGCCTGATTTGATAGCGTCAACATTAACCACGCGGGGGGAATCAGCCATGGCGGCTGTGGCGATAAGAAGAGTGATCAGGGCAGTAAGGCTGAATTTCATGGTAAAACCTTTGTGTTTTTGGACACAGTAACACTATTTTTGCGTTTTACCATTTCACATATGCGTGGAAGGGGTTATAGCCCGCTCGTTCCCTTAGGGGACATGTCCAAACTTTAACTTAGGAGACCTGAACATGGGTTACCGTATTGTCGTCGCGGGTGCCACTGGCAACGTAGGCCGCGAAATGCTGAATATTCTGGATGAACGCCAGTTTCCAATTGATGAAATTGCCGTGCTTGCAAGCCGCAATTCACTGGGAACGGAATGCAGCTTTGGTGACAAGACGTTGAAGACGGAAGATTTGGACACTTTCGATTTTACGGGTTGGGACATGGCTTTGTTCGCTGTGGGTTCTGACGCCACAAAGAAATATGCACCCGTTGCTGCGGCCGCAGGCTGTGTTGTGATCGATAACTCATCGCTGTATCGCTATGATCCAGAGGTGCCGTTGATCGTACCGGAATGTAACCCGGAAGCGATTGAGGGCTATTCCAAAAAGAACATCATCGCCAACCCGAACTGTTCAACTGCACAAATGGTTGTAGCGTTGAAGCCGCTGCATGACCGTGCGAAAATCAAACGTGTTGTCGTGTCGACTTACCAATCCGTTTCAGGTTCGGGAAAAGCCGCGATTGAAGAATTGTGGAATCAGACCAAAGGCAAATATGTACCGGGTCAAGAAGTGGAAGCATCGGTTTATCCCAAAGAGATCGCGTTTAACGTAATCCCGCATATCGACGTGTTCATGGAAGACGGCACCACCAAAGAAGAATGGAAAATGGTGGCAGAGACGAAAAAGATCGTCGACCCAGCGATCAAAGTGACAGCAACTTGCGTGCGTGTACCTGTTTTTGTCGGTCATTCAGAAGCGGTGAACATCGAATTTGAAGATTTTCTGGATGAAGATGAAGCGCGTGAGATATTGCGTGAAGCACCCGGCATCATGGTTGTCGATAAACGCGAAGACGGCGGCTATATCACGCCGGCCGATTGTGTGGGTGAGTATGCCACATATATCAGCCGTATCCGTCAGGATAGCACGATTGATAATGGAATTAACCTGTGGTGCGTGTCTGACAATTTGCGCAAAGGGGCTGCATTGAATGCGGTTCAAATCGCAGAATTGCTGGGGCGCAAGGTTTTGAAGAAGGGCTGACACGCCTGAATTTGCCGGAATTTTAAAAAGGGGCCAAACGGCCCCTTTTTTATTGTGATACAAACAAAAACATGGGGTGGATAAAGCCCACCCTACACCTGTTCAAAACACTCGCTGTTAGGATTATATGCCTCTAATCCGCCATCCCGAATGTCCATCCACAACCCGTGCAAGGCCAAGTCTTCGGTTTCGACCCGGTCTTTTACGAACGGGAAGGTCATAAGGTTTTCCAATGAAACCAGAACACATTCACGTTCCAGTGCGCTGATTTGTTCTTCGCGTGTGCCACCTTTGGCTGCAACACGGTCATAACCTTCGCGCAGGATGTCCATCCAGCGCCCGACAAAGCTGGTGGTTTCTTCCAGTTCGGGGGCATTGCCGGAGCACATATCATGGCATCCTTTGACACCGCCGCAATGCGAATGGCCGATGACCATGATGTTGGTGATGCCCAAAGCGGTGACGGCATATTCCACAGCGGCTGATGTGCCGTGATGGTCGCCATCGGGTGAAAACTTGGGCACAAGATTGGCAATATTGCGGTGGATAAAAAACTCACCCGTTTCGGCGCCGAATACGGATGTGACATGCATACGGCTATCACAGCAAGAGATCACCATCGTGCGCGGGTGTTGACCGCTGTCGACCAATTTGGCGAACCATGCCTTATTTTCCTGAAATTGTGTTGCGCGCCAGCCGTGGTAACGGTTTACTAGAAATGTAGGTAAGGATTTGATGTGTTTCATGCCGTGCCGTTCTTCCTTAAGTCGTTTCAATTTTCCTAGATTTGTTCACATAATACAAGGGTTGCGAACGGTTTGGTTAGTATTTTTTTCATCATCGGGTCGCTTTGTTGTGGGGCAACCGTGAGTGATTAAAAAATGGCAGAAATATTCGTGTTTCGTTCCGATGAGACGCCAAAGTTGAATTATCAGGCAATCTACACTTTATTTTCGGAATTGGGTTTGGAACAGGGCCTGTGTATTTTTGAACGTATTTTGCGCGAAGTATCCGGCGGGTTATATCAACTGGAACTGGCTATACATGAAGTGGACATCAAAACCGTTAGGTGTGCTGCAAGTAGTTTATGCATGCTTGGCCCGCAAATCGGGTTGGAATGTTTGGCACATATTGCGAGGGAGATAATTGATGTGATCGCGTGTAATAATATGAATGCGCTGCCCGCGATCTGCTATCGGATAATATGCTTGGGCGAAGCTTGTCTGTTTCGGTTGTCTAGCCTGCCACGGGTTTTGGAAGACTGATAAATGCTTTGGCTTGAAGCATGGGGGAAATCGGGTAGGATCACCTGAAAAAGGCAGGAGTTCCCGATGCGCCCGAAGTTTGCAGGCAAAACCCAAAAAGCGATTCCAATAGATTTTATTGCGTCTGACAGTTTGAAAACATGGCTAAAGACAAAACCCAAAGAGCTTCAGTCATGGGTTAACGCATCCGGATTTACTGCAATGCTCGGGCAAGTTTTGACAATACCGAATGCAGCAGGAAAAATTGAACGGGTTTTGGCCGGCTGGGGTACTGAAAGCACCCGCGCGCGCGGGCGGTATTGGGCGGCATCCGTGGCTGCAAAACTACCGAAAGGTGTTTATGAGTTTGGTACAGGCTTGAAGAAATCCGAATTGGAAGAGGCCAGTCTTTCATGGCTTTTGGCGCAGTATGCTTTTGATCGGTATAAAGTGAAATCCGGTGCCGTGGCAAAGTTGAAGCCGTCTAAGGATGTGGATGCTAAGCGGTTGGAAATTCTGGCGGCGGGAGAATTTCTGACCCGTGATCTGATCAACGTGCCTGCATCCGATATGGGGCCGGAAGCTTTGGAAGCGGCGTTTCGCAAGCTGGGTAAAGATTACGGGGCAAAAGTTTCGGTTACTAAAGGTGCCGCCCTTTTGAAAAAGAATTTCCCGATGATCCATGCGGTCGGCCGTGCATCTGATCAGGCTCCGCGTTTGTTGGATATGGTTTGGGGTAAGGCAAGCCATCCGAAAGTAACCCTTGTGGGCAAGGGTGTGTGTTTCGATACGGGTGGTTTGAATATCAAACCGGGATCATCAATGGGGTTGATGAAGAAAGACATGGGCGGGTCGGCCACGGTAATGGGGCTTGCGCATATGATTATGGCTTTGAAGCTGAAGGTGCGTTTGCGCGTGCTTGTCCCCGCGGTTGAAAATTCAATATCCGCCGGTGCATTTCGACCGCAGGATGTGTTGACCTCGCGCAAGGGGTTAACCGTTGAAGTGAACAATACAGATGCCGAAGGGCGGCTGGTTTTGGCGGATGCTTTGACCTATGCGGATGAAGAAAAGCCTGATTTCATCGCTTGTATGGCTACATTAACGGGGGCAGCGCGTGTGGCGCTAGGGCCTGATGTGCCGCCGTTTTTTACGGACAGCGATAAGTTGGCCGCAGATATTTCAAAGGCGGCGAAAAATCAGGCAGATCCTTTGTGGCGTTTGCCGTTTTGGGATCCTTATGAACCCGTGATCGAACCTGATGTGGCAGATTTGGACAATGCGCCGGCAGGTGGATTTGGCGGGGCCATTACGGCTGCGCTGTTCTTGCGGCGATTTGTAGAGGATGCGGTGGATTTTGTGCATCTTGACCTATATGGCTGGACACCCGTTGCAAAACCGGGCCGCTCCAAGGGCGGGGCTTGCCAGTCGGCACGGGCGATGTTGCAGGTGATTGAGGATCGTTATGTCTGAACTTCACCGCATTAATACCCCCGTTGCAAATCTGCTGGATGATGCAGGCGGTGCGTTGGACCGTCAGCTGCTTTTCGGCGAAGGTTTTCATGTTTCAACAACCCGGAACGGTTGGGCTAAGGGATACAGACATTCGGACGGGTATAATGGATATGTTGCCCTTGAAGCACTTGCAGATTGGGCAGAACCCACAAACCGTGTTAGTGATCTGGGTGCGCATGTTTATCCCGCATCCAACATAAAAACCGTGCCGCTAATGCACTTGCCTTATCAGGCGGATGTGACGGTTGTGGGGGAGGATGGCCCGTTTGCAGAACTTGTAGGTGGAGGCTTTGTGCATAAGCAACAACTTGAAACCCTGACAGATTTAGAACCCGATTATGTGCGTTCGGCAGAACGGTTTATGGGAACCCCGTATCTTTGGGGCGGTAATTCACAATACGGTATAGATTGTTCCGGTCTGATTTCCGCCGGGTTGAAAGGCGCCGGTTACAAATGTCCCGCAGACAGTGCAGATCAGGAAGCTACATTGGGCGTGCTTTTGAATAATGAAAATGCACTGCAACGCGGTGATCTGATTTTTTGGAAAGGCCATGTGGGATTCATGGCTTCATCCACACATTTATTGCATGCAAACGGGTATCATATGAAAGTGGTGCTTGAACCATTGGCACAGGCAGAAACGCGCATATTGGCCACGGGCGGCGGTGCCGTGACATCACGCAAGCGAATAATGACAGAATAACTAATCAACCAACCGGATCATTTTACGTTCTAACACCCGCAACACGGCCTTTAGATCATGGCCACGTTTCAAGATGCGCCCGTCCATACCGATCACAGCATACATACCCTGCTTTGTCGAAAGCTTGGGGCATTTTTCCACACGATAGATTGGATGCTCTGCGGTGCGTCTGAAAATGGAAAAGATGGCGACATCTTTTAACGGGGATATGCCATAATCGCGCCATTCACCTGCTGCAACCATACGCCCGTAAAGTGACATGATCAGTGCAAGCTCTGCCCTGTGAAAGTGGATGGGAAGTTTTTGATGGCTTTTTGAAGCGTGGTGAACATCCTGAAACATGGCTTAAGTTTGCGGGTTTCAGAGCGCGAAAGCAAGCATCTTAAGTTGATGCATTGGTAAATGCCCTTTTTTCATCAGATTCTTCACATTTGCAGGGCATTAATTGTGGGTAATCACAGTATGTTGGACATTACTGGTATCCATATCAGTCGAATTATTTGCACTTTTTTTATAAAGCCTAAGAATTGCCATATTCATTCCCATGTATTGCCGTGATTTACGGTCAAATGAAACGGGTAGCTAGCAATCAGCTTCCCTCGGTACCATGGCTTTTTTGCCCCCACCTTAGTTCATGGTATCGAGGACTACACCTTTCCCTTTTTCTTGATATTGACGAATGTGTACTATTGGTCTTTGTTGCGCTTGCATCTTAAGGAGTAAGATATGCGCGATTTTCAATATTCCGGTCGGTCCCCAGTTTATGCCACGAACGGTATCTGTGCCACGTCACACCCTTTGGCGGCTAAAACGGCTGTGCAAATTCTGGAAAGTGGCGGCAACGCCGTGGATGCAGCTATTGCCGCTGCTGTTTTGTTGGGCATTTGCGAGCCGCAAATGACGGGAATTGGCGGGGATTGTTTTATTTTGCTGTCTCCAGGCGGTTCGGATGAGGTTATTGCCCTGAACGGGTCCGGCCGTGCGCCTGCAGGCCTGTC
>JGI24723J26617_10000979_pt1 | contig 26529 bp, 22 predicted proteins | sample Cruoilmetagenom6_FD_26617 | JGI IMG/M metagenome (IMG submission 26617)
ATCTGATTGCTGACCAGGCATTTGGTTTTGGCGCTTCTATTAAAACCGATTACCATCGTGTCTATGGACATGATGACGATAGAAGGCACGGTTGCACGTGCCCTGTGCGATCAAGGCATTGATCTCCCACCGCCCCCTTGGACTGAAATAGGCAGCGGCGTCTGGGGAGTTGTTTTTGATTTGGGCGACGGGTCTGTGCTGAAGCTTATTCGCAAACGCGGGGGGCTTGGTTCTCCTGCCTCTCTCATTCACCGCGAAACACTTGCCTTAGGCGTACTTGGCGGGAAAAAAGTCGGTGGGTTTCAGATCCCAGAGCTTCTTGGACAGGGTGACTTACCATTGCCCTCAAACCCTTTTGTGGCCCCACTTGAAGGATGGATACGGCTTTCACAGGTGGAAGGACGTATTCTTTCCGCCGCCATGCCCTCTCATCCAGACACGCGAAACCAATTGGGGGAGCGGCTGGGCGCGGNTATGGCCCATTTTCATGAAGATGCCACGGCCCTTGCCAAGACGGTGCAGCTGCCAGAAGCAGACCCGATAGAACGCTCAATTGGCGAACTGGAAATAGCCCTCCCAAAACCCGATGACAAAGCGCTTTGCGTAAAGCTGCGAGAGCACTGGTTGCGGCTCGATCGAGAGCCTGTTTTCCTACATGGCGACATAAATTTCAGCAATGTTTTGGTGAATGATCGCGGTGATTTTTCCTTGCTCGATTTTGCAGAATGTGGGGTTGGGCCAGCTCTCGCTGAATTTCGCCACTTTGAAGATCGTCCAGAGTTTCGCGATGCGCTGTTTCTGGGCTACCAAGCGGCCAGTGCCATGCCCATCGACCTGGAGACTTATTATCTCGCAGCGACCGTCAATGCGCTTGCAACAGTGTATTTCGGCGGATCCGTCCAGCCTGGTGTTGCGGCAAATGACCCTCGTGTTGGCATGCGTTTGCGGGGCATGGTGAACCATTGCCTGCAAAAAGCTGGACTTGAAGAGTAAGCCACCATGAGCGATGACGACCCCCTCTCTCATTCCACTGTAGACGGTCGCCAATCCCCCGTGGCCGCAGCTGTGCAACGCGGCGTCTGTCGCCTGCTCATTCATATGGGGTTTTCACCGCTCACTGAACTCGCCCTCAAAACAGGTCGACGTGTTGATGTGGCAGCGGTCAATGCCAAGGGTGAGCTGATAATTGTCGAAATCAAATCATCGCTCGCCGACTTCCGGGTGGATGAAAAATGGCCTGNATATTTGGACTATTGCGACCGCTTTTTCTTTGCTGTGCCGCCGGATTTTCCACGCGAGGTGTTACCTGACAATGCGCTCGTGGGTGTAATCGTTGCCGACAAATTTGGCGCAGAAGTTTTGAACGAACCAGAAGCGGATCGGCTTGCTGCTGCGCGCCGCAAAGCGGTGATGCTCCTTTTTGCCCGCGCCGCCGCCACGCGGGTTCATCGCGCCTTGGACCCTGGTGTTACGGCATTGCTTGAGCTTGGCGACGACGAAAAGGATTGAAAGCCTATTGGCCCCTAGCGTGGTGCCCGTTTGGCGAGGATGCGTTGAAGTGTGCGACGGTGCATGTTGAGACGCCGCGCTGTTTCAGACACATTGCGATTACACAGCTCATAGACACGCTGAATATGTTCCCACCGAACCCGGTCGGCAGACATAGGGTTTTCTGGCGGGATCGCTCTTTCGCCAGGTGGCGCCATGAGAGCTGCTTCCACATCATCTGCGTCCGCTGGTTTTGACAGATAATCCACAGCACCAAGTTTGACGGCCTCAACAGCCGTGGCAATGTTGCCATAGCCCGTCAAAACAATGACGCGTGCTTCTTCACGCACTTCGTGAAGGGCCGCGACAACCTTTAGCCCGCTGCCATCATCCAACCGCAAGTCAACCACGGCAAAGCGCGGCTTGATGGACTGAGCAAGGCGGATGCCTTCGGCCACGGACCCTGCTTGAGAGACAGTGAAACCTCGTCCTTCCATGGCGCGTGCGAGACGACCCAGGAAGGGCACATCATCATCCACCAGAAGCAGTGTCTTTTCTTCACTCTCAGGAGCACCGCCGTCTTGCGCGGCTGTGCCTGTACCTTTGAATTCTTCCGTCATATGTCTCCGGCCGACCCAGGTTGATCGCTACTTTACTGTTTAAGCGTGCAGCTATTATCGTCACGCCCAATTTAGCCCTCTTCTGGCCATCACGCCAACTCATCGTCTCTAATTTGCTCTTGTGCGCTCCCCAAAGGTGGTGCCTCCACTGCCTTTCGAGACCATTCAACCATTACCACAGCACCGACAGTTCCATCGATCCGATTGCCTATTTGGACACGCGCGCCACTCCGCTCTAACAACGTTTTGCCAATAAAAAAGCCAAGTCCCATGCCTTCGTGTGACCCAAGTTGGGTTCCCAAAGACCCTCTAGCCCGCGTGGTTATATAGGGCTCGCCCAAACGATCTATTAAATCCACCGGGAAGCCAGGGCCATCATCGGTAATTGTGATGCGGATCAGGTCGTCACTGACTTCTGCGATAACCAAAACGACTGATTGCGCAAAATCAGCAGCGTTCTCAACAAAATTGCCGAGCCCGTAGAGAATTTCAGGACGACGCACGAGCGACACAGGCGCGCTTTCCTCACCGCCTTTTACACTAAGATCGAACGTCACACCCATATCTCTGTGGGGTGCGACAATTTCTCCAATCAGAGCCTCAATTTCGATGCGCGCGTAAAGCGCATCGCGCTCGTCGGGGCGATGGGTTAGGCGCGAGAGAATTTCCTTACAACGGTCTGCCTGCGAGCGAAGCAGCGCCAGGTCCTCATCCAATTGATCTCCTGTAGGTTTTTCCAGCTGCAGCTCGCGGGCAACCAGCGCAATGGTACCCAAAGGCGTGCCCAGTTCATGCGCTGCGGCGGCTGCAAGCCCATCCAACGCAGATAGCCGTTGTTCACGCGCCAGAACCATTTCGGTCGCTTCCAACGCATTCGACATGCGCCTTGCTTCATCAGCAATGCGCCACGCGTACATAGCCACAAAACCCAGGCCGAGCAGAAGAGCCGCCCAAATGCCGACCTGGTAGATTCGTGGGAGTACCAGCGGCGTATCCGGCGTCCATGGAAGCGGCCAATGGAAGAAACCAAGCATTGTAACGCAGACAAAACCAAGCACAATCAGGAGTGATGTTGAACGCGGCGACAATGTCGCGGCCGAAATTGTGACCGGCACCATGAATAGCACCGAAAATGGATTGCCAAGCCCGCCGGTCAAGTAGAGCAAGACTGCCAACTGCACGAGATCAAATGCCAGATAGGCTGCCGCCTGATGATCGGGCAAACGCACAGTTGCACGGTATCGAATGGCGAGCACAACATTGAGCCAGGCAGATGCCGCAATGGCGGCTAAACAAAAGCCAACTGGCAATGAAAACCCAAAGCCATAATTGACCAACAAAACGGCAGCTAATTGCCCCCCTACTGCCAACCAACGCAGCAGCACCAAAGTCTGTAGCCGCACGCCAGTGGGGTTGGAAGAAAAGGCAGGACGGGTGCTGGTAGCGGCCATATTTAAAACTCTCTCACGACGACGGTCAGGTGTTAGAGGGCCATCCAGTTGCCAACGCGCGTGTTTCGCCGATCTGCATGATCCAGGTATTAGCCTCATCATACCCCGCCTCGCGCCCTGCTGCGAGAAAGCGTTCTGGTGGTTCGAACGGTGGCTCCTGGGTTAAGACGACGGTGCCCCAATGCATGCCCACAATCCGTCGCGCACCCAAATCGCGACCCATTTGAACGGCTTCTTCAGGGGTGGCGTGGGACGCACGCATCATCTCGCGAGGGGCATAAGCACCAATTCCCAGAAGAGCTGTATCAAATGGTCCCACGCGCTCACCAATTTCCTTAAAGACCGGGCCATAGCCTGAATCGCCCCCGAACAGCAGATTGTGGTCGGGCCCTTTGAAAGCGAAACCTGCCCACAGGCTGGTGTTGTAATCAAAACCGACCCTCCTTGACCAATGCACGACGGGCAGAGCCGTGATTCTCAAGTCATTGACCAGCAATTCGTCATACCAATCCATATCAATCACATGAAGAAAGCCACGTTTGCGGAAAAAATCACCAAGTTTCAAAGGAGCGACAACGGTCATCGTCTCTTTGCCGGGTAGCAATTTCAGCGCACGCTCATCCAGGTGATCATAGTGATTGTGAGAGATGGCCAGGATGTCGATCGGCGGCAAATCACGGATCGCAATACCGCTTTTTACATACCGCTTTGGCCCAAAACCGCCTGGCCCGGCGTAAGAAGTGAGATAGGGGTCCGTTAGAATAATTTTCCCGGCGATACGAAGCAGAAAAGAAGCATGACCTAGCCAGGTGGCAAAATCTCCCTCAGACCGCAAGTGCTTTTTCAACCGCGCCTTGGCTATAGCGCGTGGCAAAACATGAGAGGTTGGCACATCAGTCTTAGAAAAACTGCGTGTGAACATTTCGGCGAAATAAGGAAGAGCCACACCCAGTGGCACCTTCTTCTTGGGACTGCCTTTTGGATTTCTAAAAGTACCGTCTGGAAGATGATGCCACGGCTTCTCGCTGGTCATGTCGGGATTGTGTTTGCTCATACCCATAAAGATAGGGGGCCTGTGGCGTTCAAAAAAGCCCCAGCCGACCGACAACGCCCGATTAAGATGCGCCAGCTTCAAGCAAAAGATCGACAATCGCCTGAGAGCGCCGCTCTCGTGCAATCGACAAGGCGGACCGTCCGGTTAGATCGGTCGCGTCAAAATCCACATCATGTGCAAGCAACAAACGTATCATTTCAAGCTGCCCTGCTCGTGCAGCAATGATGATCGGGGGCTCNCCATTTGCGCCATACCGGTCTGGGTCGGCACCGGACTGCAGAACAAGTTCCGCAATGCTGAGTTGTCTTGTGTTTGCAAGAACCGTTAGCAGCGTATTTCCAGCCCTATCTTTGGCTCTCACTTTGGCGCCTTTTTCGATCAAAAACCGAAACATATCTGGTTGATTGTACTGGAGCGCGACAAACAAGGCGGGGGACCCAGACTTGTCGCGCACGTCAGGGGTTTGCCCACGGATGAGAGTGCCCGCAATAGCGTCAATGTCTCCATCGCGCACAGCTTCGATAAAGGGCGAATCTGGAACCACAACACCGGGTGGCTGTGAGGTTGCAAAGGCCGCAGGCGCAAACAAGCCGACGAAAAAGGCCGCGGTCAATAAAAGATGAACCAGACCTTTTAACTTTCTGGTCAACCTTCTGGTCAAAGTGCTGCCGATGCTTTTCGCAAAATGGTCGCGCTGTTTCATTCTATTGCCTTACTGCTCTCTAAATTCGACGGCGCGCCCCGCGACGAGAACCTGCGCTGGCCCCGCACTAGCATTGCGCCTATTCCTTCAATAACACTTAGTGCGCTAGTCTACAGGCAAGCAAAGCCTATGTCTTGATCTTGCATCTAGACATGGTGCCATAGATATCAAGCGTCCCATTGTCGATTGTGCCACCTGAACCACTTATGAATAAGACCCGAGCTCAAAAACACTGATCAACACGAAGAAAAGGTAATCCCATGTCACGATTAACGGTATTTTTGATAGCTTTGGGTGGTCTTGTTGCCATATCGGCTCTCACACTTTTCCTGACTTTACCGGGCGAGCAAGCCGACTATCCCGAGCGAGCGAGCGGCACACCTCTGATCGGCGGACCGTTTGAACTTGTGGCNCATGACGGTCAAACCGTCACGGATGAGACCTTTAGGGGCAATTTTACACTGATTTATTTTGGCTTCACCTATTGCCCAGATGTCTGTCCGACTGAGCTTCAAGTCATGAGCGGCGCACTTGATCTGCTGGGCGAAGATGCTGAGAAGGTTCGCCCCCTTCTGATCACGGTTGATCCTGAGCGCGACACCGCTGACATCATGGCGCAATATGTTGCTAACTTTCATCCACGCCTGATGGGGCTCACCGGAACACCAGAACAAATTTCAACGGCTGCCAGCGCCTACCGCGTCTACTACGAGAAGGTTGAAGATCCTGAATCAAACGCCGCCTACACAATGGATCACTCATCTGTCGTGTACCTGATGGGACCCGATGGCAATTTCATCGCCCATTTTGGTCCGGGCACCGGCCCCGAAAAGATGGCTGAGAGAATACAGGCCGCTATTAACGCCAATTAGTGCTGATCACCGTTTTTCAAGTCGCAAAAATTTGATTTTCGTGCTTGAAGGCCTTGAACTCCAGCGCGTTCCCTGCCGGATCTCGGAAAAACATTGTCGCTTGTTCTCCCGGCTTTCCAGCAAAACGGATATGGGGTTCAATCACAAAAGACACGCCGACTTTGCGCACGCGGTCTGCGAACGATTGCCACTCATCCCACTCTAAGATCAAACCAAAATGTGGTACCGGGACATCATCACCATCTACACGATTGGCGGTGGCACCATCGCTTCGTACATCTGACAAGTGTGCAACAATCTGATGTCCGCAAAAATCAAAGTCGATCCACATGGCATCACTTCGACCGACGCCACAGCCCAACACGTCAACATAAAATGCTCGTGCTAATGCCAGATCATTGACTGGAAAAGCGAGATGAAATCTTGGCATGCTTGACATGAACAGAGCTTACCCGCTTTGTGTGTCTTGTCGAAAGACGAAATCACCTTTGTTGATTCGAACGAGTACTCACACAATTCATGACCAAGCCGACGTCACGTGCGCTGCACATGGACACCCTTTCTCTTTCTGGCGAACAAGTACCACTTGTCGTGCGCCACAACCCGCGCGCGCGCCGTTTCATTGTTCGCGTTGATATGACGACAGGTGCAGTGCATGTCACCACGCCAAACAAACGCAATGTAAAAGGCGCAATTGCCTTCGCGCGCGGTCATGCCGATTGGATCTCAGAACAGCGTGCTCGAGTTGCGCCCGCCGAACCGTTTTGCGATGGTGCAATTATTCCTGTGCGCGGTGTTCCACATAAAATTTGTCACGTCGTTGGCACGCGTGGTGCTGTCACTGTCCACGCAAGAGATGATGATGGCATGGCAGAGCTTCACGTTACCGGTGATGTTTCTTTTCTACCGCGCCGCGTAACCGACTGGCTCAAACAACAAGCAAAGTATGATCTCAATAAACGTGTGTTCGTTCACGCGAATAAGCTTGGCGTGCGCCCAAGCCGTATCACAGTGAGAGACCAAACCAGCCGCTGGGGATCATGCTCCTCATCGCGAGCACTTTCGTTTTCGTGGCGTTTGATCTTTGTTCCGTCAAATGTATTGGATTATGTCGCCGCACATGAAGTGGCGCACCTCAAGCACATGAACCACGGTGCACCATTCTGGCGTGTTGTGGACAATCTCCTTCCTGACTACGGCGGCGCTATGCGATGGCTCGAAACAGAAGGGCCAGCCTTACACAAATATGGCACTGCCCCTCTTTCCCTTGATTGAACATTAACTCACGGCCCATTTTCGCCTTGCTGTTGCCACTTTTATCGGTCAGCAATAGCGGATTATTGAAATGCTGACTGGGAGAGCATGATGGTGAATGAACAAGGTTCGTCCAATATGGGACAGGCAGGAACTGAGGGCGGCTTTAGTGCTGGGATCGCAGTTTCAAGTTTCGCAGGGGCCCTCGTCGCGCTTCTCGTCGGAGGTGGTGTTGCTACTCTTTTGTGGCCACAAGCCCCAGCGATGGTGGCTGGAACTAGCAGCTATATGACCTCAAGGGGGTCTCAAGATTTACAGATTTCAGCAACAGGCGTGGAAGAGTTTCTCCGAATTGATGGCATTCCCACAAGTGTCGTCATGAACTTCGACACTGCTGGCACTTACCGTGTTGAGTTGCGTGCACTTGATGGATCCTCTGATCCTGTATTGACACTCTATGCCGCTGGAAGTGATGTGCCGTTTGGTAGCAATGATGATGCAGCCGGAACATTGGACTCCATTTTGCCAGTTCGTGTCGCCGCTGATGGCGACAGCTGGCGCGTTGAACTTACAAGCTTCGGCGAAACAAGCGGCGCCAGCGTCTTGCGCGTGATGCCCGCTGCGGAGGGAGAAGATTTTGGACCCCTTATGACAAGTGGCCCGGGTGCCTTCCCGTCTGACGAAATTGCGACACTGGCGCCAAGCGAACCAACAGTAGCAACCGTTGGACAAGAAGGTGTTTGGTACACGTTTAAGCCAGCCACTTCTGGTGTACATGTGTTATCCATCCGCGCTTCTGAGGATAATTTCGATACTGTTGCATCGCTACTTCCTGTTTTGGATGGACAGACTGCACCTTTGGCTGGCACAGACATCGCGTCGCTCGGGACTGCCTTCACATCTGATGATGACGATGGCTTAAACCCACGCTTTGCGCGCTACTTGCAAGCTGGCGCTGACTATTATCTATTCGTCCGGAGTTTTGAGGCTGGTAACGAAGGGTCGATCGCGATCTCATTGGAACTTGCCAATGCGGACACGCCACTGGTGATCAATAACCCAATGGAAGAAATGCATGAAGACTTCCAAGAAGAAATGGAAATGGCGCCTGTGGAAAACGAAGCGCCGCGCAGCACCAACAAGCTGAACTCACACTAAGTTTCAACTTTCCAAAACCCATTCGGGGGGGAGCGCAATTTGTGCTCTCCCTTTTTTGTCTCTTGTGCTTGTCTCGCCGCCAGTGCTAGCGCCAGGAATTTCGACCCGGCTGCACAAGGCCTCGATCCTCAAACTCCCGCCCACTGGCGCTTCCAGACAGTCCAAACAAACGTCCAAAGAACCCGGGCTCAGATCCACTGTCTCTTCTCGCGGCCCTGCGTTCATCCTCGGTCGAGGCAAACTCTGCGATCGACCCAGTTGCGGTTTCCACAGGCCGATAGCTTCCAGGTAGTGCGGAGATCTGCACCTCTGACTGCGTTGTCTCCATAAACTCGTGCCAGATGCTCGCAGGCAAGCCACCACCGGTCACACGCTGCATGGGAGCACCATCATCATTGCCGACCCAGACTCCCACCACCAAATCTGCGGTGTAGCCAACAAACCAAGCATCCCGAAAATCCTGACTTGTGCCGGTTTTTCCGCCGCTTGGTCGCCCAGCAACGGCGGCTCTGCGGCCCGTACCCGTGCGCATGGTTTCGCCCAGCATATGGTTCATCATGCCCAGCGTTTGTTGGGTCATAATGGGCCCGACACCTTGGCCACGGCGCTGGTAAAGCGGTGTGCCTGAAATTGTGGCGACGCTTTCNATGCCGTGAGGAATAACGCTCGACCCGCCGTTTGCAAAGGCTGCATAGGCAGAAGTCAGCTCCAAAAGGGTCACTTCAAAAGTGCCCAGTGCAATCGATGGATGTGGCTCCATACGTCCTTGAAACCCTAAACGTCGCGCCGCCCGAATTACATTTTCACGACCTACTTCTTCAGACACTTGCACGGCGATGGAATTGATCGACTTCGCGAGCGCATTTGTCAGGGTCATAATGCCACTGTGTGTCTCTGAATAATTTCGAGGGGCCCACCCGTCCACAACAACAGGCGCATCAACACGCAAAGTGTTGGGTGTTAGGCCGCGCTCCATAGCCGTCATGAAAATCACTGGCTTGAACGCAGAGCCTGGCTGGCGTTGTGCATAAGCNGCGCGATTGAACTGGCTTTCGCGATAATTGCGTCCGCCAACCATGGCGCGCACGGCACCGTCGGGCGTCATAGCCACCAANGCTGCCTGCGTTACGCCCAAAGCATTTTCATTTCGGGCAAGAGCGGATTCGATCGCACGCTCCGCAGCACGCTGTAACTCTGGGTCAAGCGTCGTGCGCACATTCATGCTCGAATTGGGGCGGCCGGCAAAACCAGGCAATCTGTCCACGACCCAATCCGCAAAATAGTGAGCGGACTGCGCACGCGCCGCACCACGCAGGACGGCTGGGTTGTCGTAGGCCCATTTACCGTCATCAAAATTCAACAGGTCCTTGCGAACCATTGCGGCCAATACAGTTGCGGCGCGCTCTTGGGCCAGAACCAAATTGGCCGTCGGGGCATAACGCGAAGGCGCTTTCAAAAGACCAGCAAGCATGGCGGCTTCAGGCAGGGTTAGATCTCTCGCCGATTTGCCAAAATAGCGCTGCGCTGCTGCCTCGACCCCATAAGCACCGCCTCCAAGATAAACTCTGTTCAAATAGAGGGTCAGGATTTCCTGTTTTGTGAATTTGGCTTCCAACCAAAGGGCCAGCAACGCCTCTTGCAGTTTGCGATCAAAAGTTCGCTCGTGGGTGAGAAAGATGTTCTTGGCCAATTGCTGGGTCAGTGTGGAACCACCCTGAACGATCCTGCCTGCACGCAAATTGGCAACTGTCGCGCGCAGCAAACCGATCGGATCAATACCAAAGTGTGAGTAGAACCGGTGATCCTCAATAGCGATCACNGCATCACCGACGTATGCGGGAAGCTCTGCCAGTCCGATCGCCGCGTTGTGTCTGCCGCCTCTTGTGACGATGGGCGTACCGTCAGCCGCGATCACCGTAACGCCCGGCGTCGTATCTAAGTCCCACAGATTATCCGTGCTGGGCAGTGTCATTGCGTAATAGAGAATGAGCCCACCAAAGCCAACAAAGACCCATAGCCCGCAAACTGCCGACCAGTAGGCCATTTGACCCCAAAGACTGTTTTCACTGGAAGCTCTTCCGCCACCCTTCTTTTTGGGGCGTGGCTTTTTCTTTGTGGGGCGTTCAACCTCAACGCGCAAAACACCCAGAAATGGGATACGACGAGACACAATTTCGCTATTGCTCCGGCGAGCACGAGTGCCGCTACGGCTACTGCGCTTATTTTGTCGTTGATTTCCCATATTCTCTAAAACTACTGTGCACCGGACCCGATTTGTCGCGTTAACAATCTATGAAGAGTTGGTTAACGAGCCGTGAAGATTCAGGCTCCCCAGCAGGGGATGTACCGCGCCGAGAACATAAGAGGCAAGTTGGGCAACAATAAGGGCTGCCCCATCCTTGTTCTGAAGAACACGTTNGCGACAACCTGCTTTCNGCATTTGGCAGCGATACAAAAAAGCTGCATTTAGGTCAACATTTTTGACCCAAATATTTTGTTCGAAAAACTTGACCCGGAAAAGCTTATCCGCTTAGTGTCAGCACCATGAAAATGATATTATCGACAGACCTTCTACGACTTATCGCCCCGGCCGTTTAAGCGCGCCGGCGATACGACCGCATGCGGTCACTCTTCCTGTCTTAATTGATTTTCAGATACCCCTCAGATATTCCCATGGCTTTTGACGTTCGCACTGCGACCCGTTTTATGTTTTCAATGTGCTTGGTGCCTAGCCGTGCAACTGCGCGCTCAAGACACATGGCACGACTTATGGGCTCCCTTTCACCTTTTAGATTTTGATTATCTGCATTCGATACGGAGACCTTGAGCAATGGATATGAGCGAAAAGAAAATGAATTTTCACCGATACCGAGCCTATGAAACCATCCGCTTGCGCAATCGCACCTGGCCAGACGCTATCATTTCCAAAGCACCAACCTGGTGCTCGGTTGATCTGCGCGATGGCAATCAGGCCCTCATCGACCCAATGACGGTTGAGGAAAAGAAACGTCTGTTCCAGACCTTGTGCGAAATTGGCTTCAAGGAAATCGAAGTAGGCTTCCCTGCCGCCTCGCAAACGGATTTTGATTTTGTGCGCGCGCTCATCAACGAGGGATTGATACCGGCTGACGTAACCATTCAAGTGTTGACCCAGGCACGCGAAGAATTGATCACTGAGACATTCCGCTCGTTGAAGGGCGCGCGAAGGGCAATTGTCCATCTCTACAATTCGACATCTGAATTGCAGCGGCGGGTCGTCTTTGAGCTTGATAAGCCGGGCATTAAAAAAATTGCGACGGACGCTGCCACTCTGGTTCAACGGATGGCATCAGAGCAAACAGACACCGACTGGGTGTTCCAATATTCACCGGAAAGTTTCACAGGCACGGAAATGGACTATGCCGTTGAAGTCTGTGATGCCGTGATGGATATTTGGAAACCGACGGCGGAGCACAAACTGATTGTCAATTTGCCCGCAACTGTGGAGATGGCGACACCCAATGTTTATGCAGACCAAATTGAATGGTTCGCGCGGCATGTGAAATACCGGGACGCGTTGATCCTCTCCTTGCATACCCACAATGATCGCGGCACGGGCGTTGCGGCAAGCGAATTGGGCGTCATGGCAGGTGCTGACCGGGTCGAGGGCACATTGTTTGGCAATGGTGAGCGCACCGGCAATGTTTGTATTGTCACGTTGGCACTCAACATGATGACCCAGGGCATTGACCCTGAACTTGATTTCTCAGATATCGACCGTGTCGCTGCTGTCGCAAAAGATGTCACCAAGTTACCGATCCATCCGCGACATCCTTACGTCGGACAATTGGTGCACACCGCCTTTTCCGGATCCCACCAAGATGCGATCAAAAAGGGATTTGCTGCTTTACAAAAACGCAATGACGATATGTGGGAAGTACCCTATTTGCCTGTCGATCCAAAAGATTTGGGGCGCGACTATGAAGCAGTCATTCGCATCAACTCTCAATCAGGCAAAGGCGGGGTTGCGCATATTTTGGCAGACCGCCATGGCCTTGACCTGCCCCGCGCAATGCAAGTGGATTTTTCCAATGTCATCCAGGCGTTGGGTGATGAAACCGGCAAAGAAATAGACGCGGACACGGTTTGGGAGGTGTTTCAAAAGACCTATGTTGACCGCTCGGACCCGCTCGCCTTCATTGGATGTCGGGTGACCTCAGGTGCCACCACATGCCGCATTGAAGCTGACATCACACACGGCGGAAAGGACATCGCCTTTAAAGGCGTTGGGTCTGGTCCGATAGAGGCCTTTCTGCAAGGACTTGAAACCTCTGTCGGTATTTCAGCGGCTGTGTGCAATTTCCATGAACACGCCATCGCCACAGGCTCAGGCGCAGAAGCAGCGGCTTACGTGGAAGTTGAAAATGGAAATGACCGTGGCCACGGCTGCAGTGTCAATGCAAACACCGTCACAGCCTCGCTCAAAGCCGTTACCAGTGCTATCAATCGAATGCTAAGCGTTAGCTAACGCTTAGACGTCCAAGTTTACTACAGACAAAGCATTGTCTTGAATGAAGGCACGACGGGGCTCAACCAGATCGCCCATCAGTTTGACGAACAGATCGTCGGCTTGGTCGAGCTCACGAATGCGTACCTGAAGCAGAGACCGCGCGTCATGGTCCAGCGTGGTGACCCACAATTGTTCCGGGTTCATTTCTCCCAGGCCCTTATAGCGGCTCAGCGAAAGACCTTTGCTTCCTGCAGCAAACACTGCATTCAACAGCTGGCTTGGTGACCTGATTTCGTGCGTGTCGTCCTTGCGCGTCAATCTCGCAAGTTTGGTATAAATTTCCTGCAGATCCGCGGTGCGGGCATCAAGGCGGCGTGCGTCGGCGCTGGCGATGAGCGGCCCATCGATCAATACATCTTCAGATACACCACGCACTTCGCGCTCAAAGCGCAGACCACCATCTTGGGTCGGTCGACCCGACCAGCCGCGTTCTGTTTCATCAGACAGTAGATCCAATCGTCTGGCAATATAGTCCGCAGCGTCGCGTGCACGGCCCGCATCAGACAATAGCTCTGGGTTCAATGCGCCTGCGATTGCCGCCTGTTCAACGGCGAAATGTGGATACTTGCTCGGCAGGTTTGAAACAATGTCGTTTACCGCGCGCGCCGTTTCCACGATTTCCCGTAGATCATATCCACCGCGCTGTGAGCCATCGTTCAGGGTCAAGACCATGTCTTCCAGACCTGTCTCCACTAAATAGTCCTGAAGCGCAACTTCGTCTTTCAGATAGCTTTCGGATTTCCCCTGACGAACTTTGTAGAGTGGCGGCTGGGCAATATAGAGATGACCGCGTTCAATCAGCTCTGGCATTTGCCGATAGAAAAAGGTGAGAAGCAGTGTGCGAATGTGTGCGCCATCCACGTCCGCATCCGTCATGATGATGACTTTATGGTAGCGCAACTTGTCAACATTAAAATCTTCACGACCAATGCCTGTGCCAAGTGCTGTAATCAGTGTGCCGATTTGCTCAGAACCCAGCATCTTGTCGAAACGGGCCCGTTCCACATTCAAGATCTTACCGCGAAGTGGCAAGACGGCTTGCGTTTTACGATCACGTCCCTGCTTGGCAGAGCCGCCCGCACTATCTCCTTCGACGATGAAGAGTTCTGACTTGGCAGGATCCCGTTCCTGACAGTCTGCAAGCTTGCCTGGCAGGCTCGAAATTTCCAGTGCACCTTTGCGGCGTGTCAGCTCACGTGCCTTACGGGCCGCTTCTCTCGCTGCCGCCGCTTCCACCACTTTGCCGATGATCGTTTTGCCTTGCGCCGGATTTTCTTCAAACCAGGTTGAGAGGATCTCGTTTACGCTGCTTTCAACAATCGGCCGCACTTCAGAAGAGACGAGCTTGTCTTTTGTCTGGCTGGAAAACTTTGGGTCCGGCACCTTAACGGACAGAACGCACGTCAATCCTTCGCGCGCATCATCGCCGGTGAGNGAGACTTTTTCTTTTTTGGCAATGCCGGAAGAAGCTGCATAACTGTTGATGGCACGGGTCAGGGCACCACGAAAGCCTGCCAAATGGGTGCCGCCGTCGCGTTGCGGAATGTTGTTTGTGAANCACAGGACATTCTCGTGATAACTGTCGTTCCACCACAAGGCGAGATCAACAGTTACGCCATCTCGGGTATCCGACAGGGTAATTGGCTGTTCAATGAGTGACGTTTTTGTGCGGTCGAGGAAACGCACAAAGGCTTCCAAGCCACCATCATAAAGCAGCTCAACGGTTTTTGGCTCAGGATGACGCGCATCGGTTAGCGTGATACGAACACCTGAATTTAGAAAGGCGAGCTCGCGCAAACGGTGCTCAAGCGTTGCATAATCGAATTCCGTGATCGCAAAAATATCGGCAGAGGCGTGGAAGGTCACCTGGCTGCCTTTTTTGTCACCGGCGTCACCAAGAACCTTCAAAGGAGCGACGGCCACTCCGTTCTCAAAGCGAACAAGATGCTCTTTTCCGTTTCGCCAGATGCGCAGTTCAAGCCAGTCCGAGAGAGCGTTCACCACGGACACACCAACGCCGTGCAGGCCACCGGAGACTTTGTAGGAATTCTGGTCGAACTTACCGCCCGCGTGCAGTTGGGTCATGATGACCTCTGCAGCAGAAATTCCCTCTTCAGTATGAATGTCGGTCGGGATACCGCGACCATTGTCCATAACCGACACCGATCCATCAGGATTGAGGCTCACAAAAACCGTATCGCAATGCCCGGCGAGCGCTTCATCAATGGCGTTGTCCACCACCTCATAGACCATGTGATGCAGACCAGAGCCGTCATCCGTGTCACCAATGTACATGCCGGGTCGTTTGCGCACAGCGTCTAGGCCTTTCAGGACCTTGATACTGTCTGCTCCGTACTCAGCACTTGTGTCGGCTTCATCGGCCATGAGGTTCTCCTTGAACGACATCAATTTACCAGAGACACACGCCAAACGCTGCTCGTGCAGCGCCCAACATGTTCAGCTGGCATCAATCATCATGCCTAAGCGATATCGTCTGAAGATGTGATGATCTTGGAGACGATGCCATATTCAACAGCTTCTTCGGCGTTCATCCAGAAGTCGCGATTTGTGTCGGCGATAATTTTGTCGAGCGGTTGGCCCGTTTGTTCTGCGAAAATTTTGTTGAGACGTTCACGCATGCGCAACACTTCGCGCGCCTGAATGTCGATCTCACTTGCCGAACCACCAACGCCACCGCGTGGTTCATGCAACAAAAAGCGTGTGTTGGGAAGGCAGAAACGATGCTCCTTATCGGCCGCAACGAAGATCAAGGCACCCGCACTAGCGACCCAGCCCGTGCCCAAAACGCGCACTGTTGGTTTCACAAATTTGATCATGTCGTGGATCATGTCGCCAGATTCAACATGCCCGCCGGGTGAAGAAACCACGACTGTGATCGGGTCATCGGATTCGCCAGCCATTGCCATCAACCGCTCTGTGGCACCGCGTGCAGCACGGTCATTGATTTCGCCAGTGATGAGCACCGTACGAGATTTAAACAGACCACTTTCAATCAATGGATTGGAAACATTTTTCAAAAGGTCGGCGGGGTCGAGATCGGCATCGTTCAACGTATGAGACATGAATGTGTTTCTTTGTCGTTATGAGGGTATTTGGACATTCGCAGGATGATTCTTTTCTGCCCAGAATATAGGTTATAAATCAAGAGGTTACAACGAGCGTCCGGGGCGTCGCCGGGTTTTTGACGGTCCCGTTTTGGGCCAAGATTTGTGAGCAATTTCAAGAGCTTACAAAGTTCTTTCTTCTGCACAATTCTCGCGCACCACAAAGGCTTGCGCGCGCTCACCCAAGGCATGAAATTGCGCTTCATCTGTGCCTGTCATCCACGCCTGCACACCCATTGAGCAGAGCTCATCAAACAAGGCTGCGCGGCGGTCCCCATCCAGATGGGCGGCGACCTCATCCAGCAAAAGCAAAGGTGGCGCACCAACGGCGCGGGTCAACAGCCGCACATTCGCCAAAATAAGCCCGAGCAAAAGCGCTTTCTGTTCCCCCGTCGAACAGGCCTCGGCCTCCATGTCTTTTGGGGCGTGGCGCACGAGCAGATCACTGCGATGCGGTCCGTCCAGAGTTCGCCCNNCACCACGGTCTCGAGCACGATTTTCTTCGAGCAAAGATCGGTATCGATCTTCTACATCCGTGGCCGGCTCACCGCGCCCAAGCGCTGCTTCCAGATCGCCCTCTAAGGCCAGTAGTGATTTAGGAAAGGCGCTTTCAGCGGCCGCTTCAATGGCACCTTTGAGACGAGCAATGGTTTCCACGCGGGCGGCGGCCATGGCCACACCATATTCGGCAATTTGCTCCTCAATTGCCGAATACCACATAGCGTCGCGCACATCTTCAGACAAAAGACGGTTGCGCTCCCGGAGCGATTTCTCAAACGCATTCGCGCGCGTGCCATGGGTTGGGTCAAAACCCATCACCAAGCGATCGAGAAAGCGCCTGCGCCCTCCCGCACTGTCCATGAAGAGACGATCCTGGGCCGGTGTTAGCCAGAGAACGCGCAAATAATCTGCCAGAACCCCAGCGCTGGGCTGCATTTCACCGTCAATACGCACGATGCGAACACGAGGGCTTTCATCAACACTAGGCGCCTGGCCCGTGCCGATTGCGGTTTCGTCCCAATCAGCGTTTTGCGCCCGCTGCAAAGTGGCAGCGACCGCCCATCCGCGGCGGGGGTCAGCCTCGCCGGTCGCTCTATGCCCAAGGTCATGGAAGGGTACGCCGCGCAGGCCACGGCCCGGCGACAACAGCGAGATCGCTTCGAGTAAATTGGTTTTCCCGGCCCCATTTGGCCCGGTTAGCACAACGGGGCGCCCGTCGAGGGCCAATGCAGCGCGCTCATAAGATCTGAAATGCGTCACCACAAGGCGCGACAGATGGACAGGTGGTTTGTCGTTACCCACCTGGACGTCAATAACAGTCATGGCGCATACTTTTGTGAGGACGGTCCTGGTTGACCCCAACTAGACACGCATTGGCATAAGCACATAGAGCGCGCTTTCGTCATCCACATCGCGGATCAAAGTTGGAGAGCCCGAATCTGCCAATGAGAAGATCGCTTTGTCGCCATCAAGCTGACCTGCAATATCCAGCAAATAGCGTGCGTTAAAGCCAATTTCGAGCGGTTCAGAACTATAGGCAACGCCCAGCTCTTCCGTCGCACTGCCGCTGTCTGGATTGGTCACGGTGAGCACAAGACGGCCCTCATCCATGTTGAGCTTCACGGCGCGTGAGCGCTCTGTAGAGATCGTGGCCACACGGTCAACGGCTTGCGCAAATTTCTTGCCGTCTACTTCCATGTCCTTGTCATTCCCTTCGGGGATAACGCGGGTGTAGTCTGGAAAGGTGCCATCGATCAGTTTGGAAGTGAGCACCACGCCGCCGAACTCAAAACGGATCTTCGTATCGGAAACACCAACGCGCACAAGCCCATCTTCTTCTTCGACCAGCTTTTGCAATTCCAACACAGTTTTACGCGGCACAATAACGCCGGGCATTCCTGCGGCCCCTTCAGGGACCGGGAAATCAGCCTGGGCCAAACGGTGACCATCGGTTGCAACGGCTCTGAGCACTTGAGTGCCCTCGGCCTCAACCGTGTGCAAATAGATGCCATTCAAATAGTAGCGGGTCTCTTCGGTGGAGATCGCAAAGCGGGTCTTGTCGATCAAGCGCGCCAGGGCTTCAGCTGGCATTTCAAACCGGAAAGGCAGGTCGCCCGCAGACATGGCTGGGAAATCTTCCTGCGGTAACGCCTGCAATGCAAAACGGGACCGTCCGGCCTGGAGAGTGATCTTCCCGTCGTCGCCGTCAGATATTTCGACCTGAGCGCCATCAGGCAATTTCCGGACAATGTCATAAAGCGTATGGGCCGACGCTGTGGTTCCGCCTTCCTGGGCGATATCAGCGGCCGTCGCTTCAACAATTTCAATGTCGAGGTCTGTCGCGGTTAGGCTCAACTGGCCCTGGCCCGCGCGCATTAGAACGTTCGACAGAATGGGGATGGTATTGCGGCGTTCAACGACACTTTGTACGTGATTGAGCGACTTCAAGAGTGCACCGCGTTCAATTGTGATCTTCATGGGTCCCCTAAACTCTTCTTTCGTTTCCCGTTGCTTCTAAAGGCAGCGTTTCAACGCATCGTTAACACGCAGATCTCTCCAACCGCCCCGGCACTGCGGGCTCACGCCCATCCAAGTGGCTTCAAGATGCTGCTCAAAAACTAACAATGTCGCTGAGACCAACCTGCGGGTAGACCCGCATCGTTTTACTCCGCATGAGAAGCTTGGGGCAGACTATATCAGAGCCTTGTGAGAGAGCTAAGGTTTTTGCACGTTTAGGGGGGCTACTGGGCCCCTAAACGGTCAGATTGTGCCTCTGGCCACCATCATGAGTGACAGACTTGTACCAAGAGCCCTTTTGGGGCTCAAAAACTAGGGCTCATGCCTTCCAAAGTGCGGCGCAAAAGATCCACATCTTCTTCCATACTGCTGTCTTCTTTGCACAGTTCATCAATGCGGCGGACAGCATGAATGACTGTTGTGTGATCGCGACCGCCAAACTTTCGACCAATCTCAGGCAAGGAACGGGTGGTCAACTGCTTGGAGAGGTACATTGCGATCTGGCGTGGCCGCGCCACCATGCGCGCACGACGCGGTGACAACATATCAGCCAGGCGAATATTGTAATATTGTGCAACCTGGCGTTGAATTTCTTCGATGGTGATCTTGGGCTCATTGGAGCGCAACAGATCACGAAGGACTTCTTGCGCCATATCGGCTGAGATCGGACGGCCAACAAGTGAGGCATAAGCGACGACGCGGGTAAGCGCGCCCTCCAACTCACGAACATTGTTGGTAATACGGTTGGCGAGCAGCTCCAACACACCTGGTGGCATGTCAACAGGACCACTGCGGCGCGCCATGCTATCGGCTTTCGCCTGCAATATGCCAAGACGCAATTCATAATCGGTGGGATGAATATCTGCGACCAAGCCCCAGCCAAGCCGTGAGCGGATGCGCTCTTCAATACCCTCAAGGTCTGAGGGTGATCGGTCTGCCGAGATAATGACCTGATGTTTATGATCAATCAACGCGTTGAACGTGTGGAAGAATTCNTCTTGCGTGGATTCTTTGCCTGAAATGAATTGAACATCATCCACCATCAACACGTCCACTGTGCGGAACTGCTGCTTAAACGCCATCGTGTCCTTGAAACGAAGCGCCCGCACAAACTGGTACATGAATTTTTCAGCCGAAAGATAAAGCACCTTGCGTTCGGGATGGCGACGACGGATATCCCACGCGATGGCATGCATCAAGTGCGTTTTGCCGAGGCCAACACCACCATAGAGAAACAAAGGATTGAAGGTGACGTCTGTTGCCTCCGACACACGCCGTGCCGCCGCATGTGCCAGCTCATTGGATTTACCGACGATAAAATTATCGAACGTAAACCGCTCATCAAGCGGCGCGCCCATTTCTTCAGCAATAGTCTCATCGCTAGAAGTTTTGATCGCTGGCGACCTAGCTATGCGCGGCAAATTGTCGGTCGACGTGATGGGGTTCGATTTCGCGGATGGCACCGTTCCAGCATTGGTCGCGTCGCCACTGTCTGCTGCACGCGTATCGTCCCGCACCAAAATTTCCAGGCGCTCAACGTTGCGATCTTCTTCTTGCCATAAGAGCAAAAGGCGCTCGCCTTGATGGGCCAAAATCCATGAACGAATGAAGCGAGTGGGCGCTGCCAATACAACTTGGCCATCGCCAATGCCAATAAAATCAACGGGCTTCAGCCAACTGGTAAATGTTGCATCACCAAGCTCAATCGACATGCGCGCTTGCACACGTGCCCATTGAGCACTCAGATCGTCGCTACCACTCACTGGATTTCCACCGGTTGAGATGTTTTGTATGTGCCCCATTTGGTCGACTGCACCTAGATTCCGTGCTGCCTCTTCCCTATTCGACATTCGTTGCTCATAGCCCCAATTTATTTTTCTATTCGTATTTTTCTCAGTTCCAAGGTTGTGTCATATACGTGCATCCCCTTGCACATAACCTTTTTCCCAAGCTGATCGCCAAGCCGGTCACTTTTGAAAACCGTGTGCACCAATACGCAGCGCGTCTTTTATCATCTTCATTCCGCAGAACGACCAACGTACTTCAACTTTGGCGCCACGGCAGCCCCATCGCCTTCCACCCCGTGGCACGGCCACGCTGGCGATCATTGTTCAAGTCGCCTTCAAATCCGCCAGCAACATTGTGCGCATTGCCAAAGCCAGCCGCGGTCAGCGCGATTGATGCAGACTGCGACCGCGCACCCGATCTGCAAATAACAAACAAGTTTGTATCATTGGAAACGCCGCACGCTTCCGTTGCCCGCTTTACATCGGCCAGGAAACTCGCGTTCAAGTCCATAGATGGAAAGGTCTGCCATTCAACACAAACCATTTCCTTGTCGGCGGAGGAAACATCCGGCAGCCCCACAAAAGTCCACTCAGCCTTTGTTCTCACATCTATAAGGAGAGCATTTTTATCTTGCTGCAAGACGCGCCAAACTTCATCAGCCGATACATCGCCTGCGTAATTTGCGGGCTTGGTTCCAATGATTGATGCCTGTATGTCCGCCACGCTTAGTCACGCTCCTAGCAAGTGTCAGGTCTACTCTTATCGCCGCCTTCAACTCACGGCGATACAACCCGACCGAACCTGACCATCGCCAAGTTGCCGTTAAAATATTGAATACTTAGGACATTTCGAATCTTGACTTTGAATTACATAAAACCATCAAATTTTTACTTGCAATTTCAGTAATCATTGTCGCCCGCCGATGTTGATAACCATACTGGCAGAGAGCGCGAGAGGCAAGCGATGGATTCGCAAAATGGTCAAAAAAATCGACTCTCGCGTCGCTTGTGACGATTCCATGACAAGCTGTTGCACATAACACACGACACAATCAGTTTGCTGCAAAGAAAAATTTACCTATCACAATTCGGCCTGCCCAAGCCGATTTATGATAGACACAAAATGTGGGAAGAAAAGTTTGGACGCACACAACGCCGTTACAATTTTGCCGGAACAAAAAATATTGCACGCGCTTGCACAAAAACAAACCCCGCAAACACGAGGTGCTGCGAGGTCGAAAAAGACGATGCAAAGGGCATCAACCTTTATTTAACAAGTACTTGCCAGAAATACTTATCCTAAGCGGAGAGCTGTTTAACCCGGTGCGCCAAACGGGACATTTTCCGCGATGCAGTATTTTTGTGCAGGATACCTTTTTGGGCAGCGCGCATTATGACTGGCTGCGCCACCTTCAACGCATCACCGGCTGCTGAACTATCGCCACCTGCGATTGCTTCTTCAACCTTGCGCACAAGAGAACGCATACGGCTGCGGCGGTCTTTGTTGACTGCTGTGCGCCGTGCGATCTGGCGGATCGCTTTTTTTGCCGACTTGGTATTAGCCATCGGTCGTGTCCGTTTCTACAATCGGCCCGGAGACTTAAAGAGCGTCTGGGACCTTGTTCGTGTTTGATTTTCCACATGAAAATGTCTGCGGCCCGATTAAGCTGCGACACCCCGTGAAAGAGCGGGCGTTATACAAGTGTGACCCAGCCCCGTCAACCGGCCATTGCACCTTAAAATCTCAAGGTTTTCGCCATTTGCAGCACGCTACCGATTTTTGAACTGTGGCGAGCGTTTATCGATGAATGCTGTCATGCCTTCTGACTGATCTTCGGTTGCGAATAACGAGTGAAAAACACGCCGTTCAAAGCGAATCCCCTCTGAAAGGGTGACTTCATAGGCTCGGTTTACAGCCTCTTTTGCCATCATAGCGACCGGTAGAGATTTTTCGGCGATTGTTTCAGCCGCTTTTAGCGCTTCTTCCAATAAGTTCTCTTTTGGAATAATGCGGCTGACCAGGCCCGAACGTTCTGCTTCTTCTGCATCCATCATCCGTCCCGTGAGGCACATTTCCATTGCCTTGGACTTGCCAATGAACCGCGTCAGGCGTTGCGTCCCGCCAATGCCAGGGATAACGCCCAAGTTTATTTCCGGCTGTCCAAAGCGCGCATTATCGCCTGCCAGAATGAAATCACACATCATGGCCAACTCGCAACCACCCCCCAGCGCGTAGCCAGATACGGCTGCAATCGTAGGCGTCCGGCACTCCGCAATGTTTCCTGCCTGTGCAAAAAGATCTTCTTTGTAGGCATCCATGTAGGATTTGGGTGCCATTTCCTTGATATCTGCACCCGCCGCAAAAGCCTTTTCCGACCCTGCAATAACAATGCAACCAATTTCTTCATCCACATCAAATGCAGCCACCGCTGCCACCAGCTCCTCAACAAGCTGCGCATTCAACGCATTCAATGCCTCTGGGCGATCAAGTGTCACAACACCAACACGGCCTTTAGTTTCCACTTTGAGGGTTTCATATGCCATTTCGATCGCTCTCCTATTGATCCTGGTGTGCATGAGACATGCACCACCGTTCGCTCTCTTATTCTTTTTACGCTTTTAGCGTTGGCAGGACGGGCAATAAAAGCTCGACCGCCCGCTTTGAACAATGCGCGCTACACTAGAGGTGCAGCCCTTTGTCAGACAAGCCTCTCCTTCACGACCATAGACCTGAAAAGCATGTTGAAAATAGCCAAGCTCGCCGTCAACTTGCGCGTAATCGCGCAATGTGGACCCGCCTGCCTCAATCGCCTCAGAGATGACGTCGCGGATGACAGGGACTAGGCGCTCAACGCGGGCCGAAGGCTTGCTGCTCTTTCCAACAAGCGTATTGGCAAGACGCTTTGGAGAAATTTTTGCGCGATACAAAGCTTCGCAGACATAAATGTTGCCAAGCCCAGCGACGACACGCTGATCCAGCAGTGCTGATTTGATCGGTGATCTTTTGCCGCGCAAGGCTTCCATCAGGCTTTCAGACGAAAAGGCATTTCCATTGGGCTCTGGCCCTAACCCACTAAGATGTTTGCAGGTTTCCAGCTCTGCTTCGGCCACCAGATCCATATAACCAAAACGGCGATGGTCGGTATAGACGATGCGTGTGCCGCCCTCCATGTGAAACACCACATGATCGTGGGCACCTGTGCCATCAGGTGATCCTTCCACCACAACGCCCGGTGAGCAAATGGTAAAACGGCCCGACATGCCAAGGTGGGAGATCACCACGCTCTCGTCATCCAGATGAATAAGCAGGTATTTTGCGCGACGCCCCAAGCGCACCACACGACGCCCGGTCAGGTGATTTTCAAATTTGTCGGGAAAAGGAAAACGCAAGTTTGGCCGTCGCTGCTCAAGGCGTGTAATCACGCGGCCTTCCATAACCGGCGTCAAACCTTGGCGAACCGTTTCAACTTCAGGTAATTCAGGCATTGGCCCCAGACTTCCGATGACGTATCCCAAGCTTTAGGCGCGGCGAAACGGCACATTAATGATAAGGGCGGCAAAGTAGCGCAGCGGGCCGGGTTCCGCTATGGTCCGCCCGGTTCAAATGAGAGGTTTTATGACGTCCGCCGACACAGATAGTTCCGTAAATCGCCCTGGGGACACCGCGACCAGCGACGCTTCAGATGCCACAACCTTCTTCGGGTTCACGCCTGTTTCAGAAGAAGAAAAGACAAAACTTGTCTTTTCGGTATTTGAGAAAGTCGCGGAACGATACGACCTGATGAACGACCTGATGACTGTCGGCATGCACCGCGCTTGGAAACAGGCAATGATCGACAAACTGTGTCCGCCACGGGGTGACCGACCCTGGCACCTAATCGATGTTGCGGGCGGCACTGGCGACATCGCCTTTCGCGCCCTTGATCGTGGTGGCGCTGGCGCTCAAGTGACCGTGTGCGACATCAATCCTCATATGCTGGAAGTCGGTCAGACACGGGCCAACGAACAAGGGTACGCCGACAAAACCGAGTTTATCTGTGGGGACGCGGAAACCCTGCCATTTCCCGACCGGCATTTTGATGCTTATTCCATTGCCCTTGGCATTCGCAATGTCACCCGCATTGAGAACGGATTACGGGACGCCTACCGCGTGTTGAAACCGGGCGGTCGATTTGTGGTCTTGGAAATGTCCCACATGGTCACGCCTGAACTTCAGAAGGTCTATGATTTTCTGTCCTTCAACGCCATTCCGCCCATTGGAAAAATGGTAACGGGCGATGCAAGCCCCTACCAATATCTGATTGAAAGTACGCGCCAGTTTCCAAAACCGGAAAAGTTCAAGAGCATGATTGAGGCCGCTGGTTTTGAGCGCGTGCAGTATCAAAGCCTTTCCGGCGGTATAGTTGCCCTGCATTCTGGCTGGCGGATTTAGAACCCATGGGCACGTTCCGCAATTTGAAGAGGCTCATTCGCGCAGGCCGCATCATGGCGCGCTATGACGCTCTTTTTCCGCCAGAGTTTGAAGATGATGTTCCAGGCATCGTAAAAGTCGGACGATCTCTTGCCGGTATCCGGCTTCCTTGGGAACCAAAAGCAGACAGCACAGGCAATGCGGCCGCGCGTCTATCGGGTGCCCTGCAAACGCTCGGCCCCTCTTACATCAAACTTGGCCAGTTTTTGGCAACCCGCGCTGACATCATCGGGGCGGATCTCGCCAATGATTTGGGCATGTTGCGCGATAGCTTACCACCCTTCGAGCAATCCATCGCGATCTCCACTATTGAGATGGAACTAGGGGCACCGATTAACGAGCTGTTTGTTGAGATAAGCGCGCCCATCGCTGCCGCCTCCATCGCCCAGGTTCACAAAGCCAAAGTCGCGACACCGGAAATCTCTGCCGGCGATGCACCGGACGGTCTCACCTACACAGACGTTGCGGTGAAAGTACTGCGTCCTGGCGTAGAAAAACGGTTCGCCAACGATCTGGAAAGTTTCTTCTGGATCGCGAAGCTGGTTGAGAAAATCAATCCNGCNGCCCGCCGCTTGCGCCCTGTAGAAGTGGTGCAAACCCTTGCNGACAGTGTGGAACTTGAAATGGACCTGCGGCTGGAAGCGGCCGCTATGTCTGAAATGGCNGAAAACATCGCAGGCGACACAGGTTTCCGTGTGCCTGAAATCGATTGGGAACGTACATCCCGCCGTGTGATGACGCTGGAGTGGATCGATGGCGTTCCTGCCGGTGATCGCGAGGCGCTGGTGGCGGCGGGCCATGACATGGCGTCACTCGGCAAGCGCACGGTTCAAACATTCCTAACGCATGCCCTGCGTGACGGGTTTTTCCACGCAGACATGCATCAGGGAAACCTATTCATCGATCCTGATGGCACACTTGCTGCTGTGGACTTTGGCATTATGGGACGGCTTGACCAGCGCTCGCGCCGGTTCATGGCTGAGATCCTGTTTGGTTTTGTACGGCGTGATTATCGACGCGTCGCAGAGATTCATTTCGAAGCCGGATACGTTCCCGGCAACAAAAGCGTCGACACATTTGCCCAAGCACTACGGGCCATTGGAGAACCCATTTTTGGCAAAGGCGCGGAAGATGTATCGATGGGTCGTCTGCTCGCGCAGCTTTTCCTTGTGACCAATCAGTTCGACATGGAAACGCGTCCCGAACTCATTTTATTGCAAAAGACCATGGTGGTCATTGAAGGGGTCGCGCGACACTTTGATCCGGAACACAATATTTGGGACAGCGCCGAGCCGGTGTTGACCACTTGGATGGCAGAACGGCTAGGTCCAGAGGGGCGCATTCAAGACGCCGCCGACGGTGCCGCCGCACTAGGCCGGATTGTGACGCACCTGCCCGACTTTGTGGACCACGCGGAACGCACCGCCAGGCTTTTAAGCGAATGTCTGGATGAAGACGGCATTCGCCTGCACCCAAGTAC
>JGI24723J26617_10000988_pt1 | contig 26224 bp, 26 predicted proteins | sample Cruoilmetagenom6_FD_26617 | JGI IMG/M metagenome (IMG submission 26617)
TTGCACGAATTAAAGCATTAAAAGTAGGTCATCCATCAGAAAAATCAACAAATATTGGTGCTTTGGTTTCCAAACCACATCTTGAAAAAGTAAAAGAATACATTCAAATAGCTAAAAATGAAAATGGAACGGTTTTATGTGGAGGAAATGAGGTATCGATTAAAGGTTACGAGAACGGTTATTATTTAGAACCAACAGTTATTGAAGTTCCAAATGATGAATGTCGCGTGAATCAAGAAGAAATTTTTGGACCAGTAGTAACTATCATGCCCTTTAATAGGGAAGACGACGTCTTACAAATGGCAAACAAAGTAAAATACGGATTATCAGCCACACTCTGGACAAACGATTTAAAACGTACTATGCGAATGAGCAACCAATTACAAGCAGGAATTGTTTGGGTGAACACATGGATGATGCGTGATTTACGTACACCTTTTGGTGGTGTAAAAAATTCTGGTATTGGTCGTGAAGGTGGTTTTGAAGCTTTAAGATTTTTTACTGAAGCAAAAAATGTGTGTATAAAATATTAATTTATGGTTGCATTAGATAATGATATTTATTTTTCCTCCGATTTGAATGATATGAACTTAAAAACCATCTTTAACTTTGTAAAAAATACATATTGGGGAAAAACAAGAATGTTTAAAGAACAAAAAACAGCATCAGAAAACACCATGAATTTCGGGTTATTTCATAACAATAATCTAATAGCATATACACGAGTCATGACAGACAAGATTTTCTTTGCATATGTACTCGATTTTTTCGTAATTGAAAAATATCAAGGAAAAGGACTAGGAAAACTGCTCATGAAAAATGTTCTAGAGCATCCAGAAATCGAACATGTAGATAAATGGATGCTGGCTACAAAAGATGCTCATGGGTTATATAAGCAATTTGGTTTTGAAGCAGTTAAGGATCCAACAAAATTAATGGACAGAATGAGTTCACGTGCTAAAAAAATATACGAATAATATGAATTTAAATTTAAATGATAAAAACGCCCTAGTCTGCGGAAGCACACAAGGAATTGGTAAAGCCACAGCAATAGCATTAGCTCAAGAAGGCGTAAATGTAACCCTTGTTGCTAGAAACAGAGAAAAGTTAAAAGCTGTTTTAGAAGCATTACCAAAAGATGGAAATCACAGTTATATAGTTGCCGATTTTTCAAATCCAAGAGAATTACAAGAACAAGTAATTAAATTTATTGAGAAAAATCATGGATTCCATATTGTAATTAATAATACAGGAGGACCTCGTAGTGGGAATATTTTAAATGCAAGTTTAGATGAATTTGAGAATGCCTTTACACAGCATTTAAAATGCAATCATATTTTGGCTCAAGCCACCATTCCGTTTATGAAAGATGAAGGTTTTGGGCGTATTATAAATATTATTTCAACTTCTGTAAAAGAACCCATTCCTGGTCTTGGTGTTAGTAATACTATTCGTGGTGCTGTTGGAAATTGGAGTAAGACTTTATCGATAGAAGTTGGTGCATTTGGTATTACCGTAAATAATGTATTACCTGGCTTTACCGAAACCGAACGACTAAATGAAATTATAAAAATTAAAGCTAGTGCTGAAGATACTTCTGTTGAGAATATGGCAAAAATTATGAAAGGTTATTCGCCAGCAAAACGTTTTGCTAAACCAGAAGAAACTGCCAACGTAATTACTTTTTTAGCTAGTGAAGGTGCTAGTTATGTGAATGGAATTAACGTTCCAGTTGATGGTGGTCGTACAAAAAGTTTGTAACTTTAAATAATTAATAATTAAATTATGGGTAAACTAGTAAAACCATTAAATTTTAAAAATTGGATTAACGAAAATAGACATTTATTAAAACCACCTGTTGGTAATAAATGTGTGTGGAAAGATGGTGATTATATTGTCATGGTTGTAGGTGGGCCGAATTCAAGAAAAGATTATCATTACAACGAAACACCAGAATTTTTCTATCAAGTAGAAGGCGATATGATACTAAAAATCATAAATGATGGTGTACCAGAAGATGTTCATATTAATGAAGGTGATATTTATTTGTTGCCTCCAAAAGTACCACATTCACCACAACGTGGTGCAAATACGGTTGGGTTAGTCATTGAATATCCACGAAAGAAAAAAATGAAAGATGCTTTAGAATGGTATTGCGAAAATTGTAACAATCAACTATACAGAAAAAAATTCAAGCTCGATAATATTGAAACTGATATGCCTGCAATTTTTGATAAATTCTACGGAAACTTAGAAAAGCGTACTTGTAGGAATTGTAGTACGATTATGGATCCACCTAAATAATATTGCATTAATGAAACGTAAATTACGCATAAACGGTCATTCGCATCTTCTTCCTTATCCTGAAGATATTCCTTCTTTCATGAAGGAAAAAGAAATTTTTTGGGTAGATAATGAGCGTAAACACATGTTACAAAAAGGATGGCGACGTCCTGTCACAGACTCTAGTTTCTTTTTAGATGAGAAACTAATCTGGATGGAGAAAAACCGTTTAGATCATGCCGTAGTATTAAATCTTTCCCAATTGTATGGAAATGGCTTACGTTTAGAAGAAATGAAAAAAGCCTTACGTTTTCAAAACGACTTTAACGCCAAAGTGCAACACGACAATCCAAGTAAATTTACATGTGGATTTGTTGTGCATCCAGGATTTATTCATGGGGCGTTATGGGAAATAGAAAGATGTGTGGAAGAATTAGGTTTAAAAGTTTTATGTTTACCAACACATTTTATGGATTCTATTGGTCAATGGCGCTGTGTTTTTGATAAAGAAAATGACCCTATCTTCGAATTAGCAAACAAATACAAACTAGCTATTGAAATCCATCCATATGATGGAGACAAGATGATTAAATTAGAAAACACGAATTGGCGTTTTCATTTAATTTGGATGCTCGCACAATGTGGTGACGCCTATCATTTTTATACCTTAAATGGTATGCAGGAGCGCTTTCCGAACATTAGAACTTGTTTTGCTCATGGTGGACAACTAGCACAAATGAATCTAGGAAGACGTATTCAAGGTTTTGACGGACGACCAGATTTGTTTGAAGGAAAAACACACCCAAGAAAAGCTGTAGGTCATCCAAACATATATTTCGATACACTTGTTCATGATACCGATTCTTTAAAATTAATGATTGATCGCCAAGGTTCTAATCAAGTAATTATGGGATTAGATGACCCATATCCTTTAGGAGAAATGGAAAGTGACGCACAATCATCTTATCCTGGCAAGTTGCTAGATTTGGCTATTGATAGAAATATAATTTCTCAAACTCAATATGATGATATTTGGGAAGACAATGTTCTTCGCTGGTTATTTGGTGATGATAATGAATCTAAGCAAAAATTGATAGACAGAATATTAAATTAAATCTATGTCTCCTCGAGCGCAGTCGAGAGGTTTATAATGAAAATATATTACGTTTACATATTGAAATGTTCAGATGGATTAACCTATACTGGGATAACAAATGATGTATCAAGACGATTTGAAGAACATAAAAAAGGGTTAAATAAAAATTGTTTTACTTTTAAACGTAGACCGTTAGAATTAATTTTCTATCAAGAGTTTAATGATGTAGAACAAGCAATTTATTTCGAAAAGAAAATTAAAAATTGGAGTGGAAAGAAAAAATTGGCTCTAGCTAATGAAGATTTTGACATGATACAGATTTTAGCAGAATGTAGGAATGCCAGTCATTCAAAATATAATCCTGAAAACGAATAAGGTCTCGACTGCGCTCGACCAGACAAACAACTGAAAACAAAAATGCACTTTATACCTGAAAAACTTGATGATTATGTTGTAAAACATTCTGAAGACGAACCAGAATTATTGCAAGAACTTACAAGAGAAACATATCAAAAAATTCTTCAACCACGCATGCTAAGTGGTCATTATCAAGGTCGAATTTTAAGTATGGTTTCTAAATTAGCAAGTCCGAAATGTATTTTAGAAATTGGGACTTATACTGGATATTCTGCATTATGTTTAGCTGAAGGCTTGCAACCCAATGGCGAATTACATACCATTGATGTTAACGAAGAATTGGTTGATTTTCAACGGTCATACTTTAATAAATCAGGTTTAGGAAACCAAATTTATCAACATTTAGGTGATGCATTAGACACCATTCCGGAACTAAATAAAACTTTCGATTTAATTTTTATTGATGCTGACAAACCAAACTACGTGAACTATTTTCATGCCATTATTGACAAATTAAATACTGGCGGTATTATTATATCTGACAATGTGCTTTGGAGTGGGAAAGTGATTGAAAAAACAAAGTCCGATGATATTTCGACTAAGGTACTTCTGGAATACAATGCACTTTTAAAAAACGATAAGAGAATTGAAACTGTTTTACTTCCTATTCGGGATGGTTTGACAATTAGCAGAAAAAAATAGCTAAACCTTGATTAACATACCGTATAAAACTCTGAAACGCTTTTTTATCTGCAAAAACTTACGACAAACAAAACATAGAAATCATGTTTATTAATCCTAACAATAAATTTTATAGCGGCGGAAACGTAAATTTTCAATCATTGGTTAATAAATTAGTAGAATTAGGAATGAGAATTGAAATTAAAGCAGGTGAAAATTTAATAACCGAAGGATATAATTGTGACTTTTTCTTTTATATCGAGTCTGGAAAATTTAGAACATTTCGTTTTTTAGAAGATAAAGAAATCACCATTGGTTTTACATTCAATGGAGATTTAGATACTTGCCCATATTCTTATTACAATAATCAGCCTAGTAAAGATACTATTCAAGCTTTATCTGACGGTGTAGTAATAAAAATTTATCGCGACCAACTTGAGCAAGTAGCTAATAATGAACATGTTTTATACGAATTTATTAACTTTATGCAAAGTTCGTACATCGAAACTCTAATACAACGGTTTATTGAATTTAAAGCTGATACAGCAGAAACCAGATACTTAAATATGTTAAAAAAGCAGCCCAATGAGTTACATGGAATTCCTTTACAGTATCTCGCTTCGTATTTAGGAATCAGTAAAGAAAGGTTAAGTAGAATAAGAAAAAAACATTCAAAATTGACCTAGGTCAAAAGTGTAAATAAAAATTCGATTTAGATTTGCAAATAAAAGCAGTTAAATGAAATTAGCACTCACTTTAATTATAAGTATTTCCTTTAGTTTTATTAACTATTCTCAAAATGATTTTATGAAGAAATCAGAAAAATTGAATAACTATCTTCAAAAATTATTAAATGATAACCCCGAAAAACCAGTTGCTAATATTCTATGTTTTCTCGAAAATAAAAAAATCGGATACACTTATTATCAGGGCTTTGGAACTATCTCTTTAGAAAACAAGCAGGCAATTATAAAAGAACAGCCATTTAAAATTGCTAGTATAACAAAAATGTTTACTGCTGTCGTCATTCTTCAAATGTATGAGGAAGGTTTAATTGATTTAGACAGACCCATTTATCAATATTTAGAAAATCTTGATTTTATTGATTTTGAAACCATTCATATTCTAGATGGAAAATCATACGGTAAATTAATTACACCTCGACAACTTTTACTTCATCGTTCTGGATTGGCAGATATGTTTGAAGATACCAGAACCCAGTTTGACGAACATATACTTAATAACAAACAAAAACAGTGGACTCCTAAATTATTATTCGAAAAATATTACGGTTTCGAAGTTAATAGGCTAAGTAAATTTGAACCTAATACCTCTTATGCCTATACCGATATAGGCTATTTTTTATTAGGCTTATGTATTGAGCAAATTTCTCAAAAATCGTTAGCAGAGAATTATAGAAATAGAATCTTGAATCCACTAAACCTATATAACACCTATTTTGAATACTACGAACCAAACACGAGCGATTTAGAGCTTGCTCATGCCTATGTTAAGGATTTAGATGCGACCAAAGAAATAAACACCTCTTTTGATTGGGCTGGAGGAGGTTTAGTTTCAAACACGTCAGATCTAAAAGACTTTATTCAAAGTCTGTTTGAAAACAAATTATTTAAAAAAGAGAAAACATTAGAATTGATGATTAATAATGATATGTACGGTTTTGGAGTAAGTGTATTTCATTTTGACAAAAAAACCTATTATGGACATCTTGGTTTTTGGGGAAGCGGTCTTTTTTATTGCCCTCAAGATGAGGTTACAATTAGTATATCAATTAATCAAACAGAGCCATCATTTGATGCTTATAAAATGATAAAAAAAATTATTAAAATTATTAAATAAATTAAAATGACAGCAAAATATATTTGGGAATTTGGATCAATAATATTTATTATTTTAGGAAGTATTCATTTAGTGTACACATTTTTTACCAATAAATTTTTATCAAAAAATGAAAAGGTAATGATTGAAATGAAATCATCATATCCAATACTAACAAACGAAACAACTTTATGGAAAGCATGGATAGGTTTTAATGCTAGCCACAGTGTAGGTGCAATATTTATCGGTGTGATAAATATTTATTTGGTACATAGTTTTATAGTGACCTTAGAAAACGACCTTTTCTTTTTTGTATTTAATATATTAACTGTTGGGTTTTACTTATGGTTAGCAAAAAAATATTGGTTTAAAATTCCGTTTTTCGGAATTCTATTAACCCTAATATGCTACTTATCGGCTTTTGTTATAACGCTTTTAACCTAACGAAAGTTTAATTCAGTACATATATCTTTTACAAAATCTTTAAACGAAACTACAATTTTCGTCTTACAGAACCAGTAAAATCTTCGAGATCATCTTTTACTTTTTTAAGTTGATCGTCTACATCTTTAGTGATGCCTTTTGTATCAATGCCATGATTATCGGCACTTTTAGTGATTTCGTGTTTAATATCGTTGGTAGCATCTTTAATAGTTCGCATGCCTTTACCTAAACCACGAGCAATATCTGGAATCTTATCTGCTCCAAAAACCATAATGACAATAAATAGGATAAATGCTATTTCTCCGCCACTTATAAATAAAAATATTGCTTGTTGTATCACGTTACAAATATACAAGATGTTTTATTTTGAAGCTGAATAATCAACTTAAAAAACATCTTAATTATTACTTTTAAATTGATCGAATTTACTTTGTTTAATCTCTCTTGGCCAAGAATTGTTAGATGTATCGATATCTGCAGTTTCTAAATTTGGGTCTACTTTAATAGAAACTATTTCTTTATCAGAAGCTATTGCTTTACTTACTTCCTTATCGTTAAACCTCCAAATTTCGGCTGGATATGTTTCTGTTTTTGTTGTGCCATCATCATAACTATACTCAACAATAATAGGCATTACCAAACCACCAGGTTTTTCGAAAGTGACGTTATAGAAATATTTAGGCTCTTTAATTCTTTTTAATTCTTCTTCGGAAAAATTACTAATAAGATAATCCTTTAATAATGTTGCACTTTCTAAAAGGTTTTCGGTTTTCATATCTGCTTTAAATTCTGTACTGTTTTCATCTACCAAGAACACATACTTATCGTAATAACTTACATCTCTATTTCTCTGCGCTGCAAGTCTTTTAGCAGTTACATTAGGTTCTGACGATACGTAAAGTTTACTAACATTTTTCACACTAATGTCTACGTAATCGGTTGTATAAAACCAACCTCTCCAATACCAATCCAAATCTACAGCAGATGCATCTTCCATAGTTCTAAAAAAATCTTCTGGTGTAGGATGCTTAAACATCCATCTTCTAGAATATTCTCTAAAAGCAAAATCAAACAACTCTTTACCCATAACGGTTTCTCTTAAAATATTTAAAGCTGTTGCAGGTTTAGCATAAGCATTATTTCCAAATTGGTGCGTGTTTAAACCCTTTGTCATTATTGGAGCAATATAAGTTTGATCTCCGCCCATATAAGGTGTGATTTTAGCCGCTGGACCACGTTTAGAGGGATATTTAGCATCAACAGATGATAAAGCGGCTGGATACCATTCTGCAAAATCTTGTTCGGCAACATATTGCATAAATGTATTTAATCCTTCGTCCATCCATGTCCATTGTCGCTCGTCACTATTAACAATCATTGGAAAAAAGTTGTGACCAACTTCATGAATAATAACACTCATCATTCCGTATTTTACTTTATCACTATAGGAGCCATCTTCTTTTGGGCGACCATGATTCCAGCAAATCATAGGATATTCCATCCCTTGATTTTTCGCATGTACAGAAATGGCTTTATGATAAGGATAGTCGAATGTCATTCTAGAATACGATTTTAATGTACTCGCTACTGCATTTGTAGACCAATCTTCCCAAAGCGGATTCCCTTCTTTAGGGTACATGGATACAGCCATAACATCTCGATCTCCAATTTTTACAGCCATCATATCCCAAATAAAACGTCTTGATGTAGCAAAACCAAAATCACGAACATTTTCTGCATATAACTTCCAAGTTTTCTTCTCACTAGATTTAATTTTTTCGGCAGATTCGGCTTCTTTTTGATTGACAATTAATACTGGCTCATCATAAGATTTTTTAGCTTTTTCGTAACGTTGCATCATTGTTTTAGTAAAAACCTCTTCTCTATTCATAAGCCTTCCTGTACCATCAAGAATGTGATCGGCTGGTACTGTAATATTCACTTCAAAATTTCCAAAATTTAGTGCAAACTCATCGCGACCCCAAAACTGGGAATTTTGCCAACCTTCAACATCGTTATAAACTGCCATTCTTGGGTGAAACTGTGCAATCACATAAGCTCTGTTACCATCTTCAGCAAAATATTCATAACCTGAACGACCTCGCCCGTTTACATGGTCATTAATATTATACCACCATTTAATTTTAAATGAATATTTATCGCCACTCTTTAGTGTTTGAGGAAGATTTACTCGCATCATGGTTTGATTAATCATGAATTGTAAATCATTCCCATGTATATCTTTAACTTCTTGAATGTTAAAACCTCCATCAAAACTATCTTTAATATAAGTTGAAGTAAATAAATTTGGTTTTAATACAGAAGTTTCATCACTATTTTTAATGAGTGGTGTTTTAGAGTCTTTTGCTCTCATATTTTGATCCAATTGAACCCATAGGTATCGTAACTCATCTGGAGAATTATTGGTGTATGTTATGGTCTCTATACCTGATAGTCTTGCATTAATATCGTCAATTTCGATATCCATTTTATAATCGGCTTGTTGCTGATAATATGCTGATCCTGGAGCACCAGAACCTGTTCTAAATCTATTAGGTGTAGAAAATTCGTCGTATAATTGTTTGAATTTGTTACTATTTGTGTGTCCTTGTTGTCTTTTTGTTTGCTCATTGTCTTGAGAAAACGCGTTTGTATAAATAAATAAAAGAGCAAGGAAAAGAGGTTTAAATACTTTCATTTTTGTGTTTTAATGGAATAAAAATTAGCTAAAAATAATACTTATATTTCAATAACTATAAAAAATTAAAAAACCGACTTAATAAGTCGGTTTTTTAATTTTTTAATTATTGCTTTTAAATTGATCAAACTTACTTTGCTTTATTTCTCTAGGCCAAGAATTATTAGATGTATCTACATCGGCTGTTTCTGCATCTGGATCTATAACAATACTAGTAATTGCTTTGCTAGATTTAATAACTTTATTCACTTCATTTTCATTATACCTCCAAATTTGTGCAGGTATTTTTTTACGTTCTTTGGTTCCGTCTTCGTAAGTAAGCTCATAAATAATTGGCATTACCAATCCGCCAGGTTTTTCAAACGTTACTTGATATATATAACTTGGTACAGTTCCTAATGTGCTTCGCTCTTCATCAGATAAAGAGCTTATATAATAATTAAGTGATTCAAAGTCGGAAGCCATTTTAATATCTTCTGGATTAATTTCATCTTTTGCTTCAGCATAAAAAATAAGATAATCTTTATATGTTTCCAAATCTAAATCAATTTGCTTCCCATATTCTATCGCTTTTGGGGTAGGCTTATCGGTTAAATAAAAACGCTTAACTTCTTTAACACCAATATCGCTAACATCTGTTGTGTAGAACCAACCTCTCCAAAACCAATCTAAATCCATAGCTGAAGCATCTTCCATCGTTCTGAAAAAATCTGCTGGTGTCGGGTGCTTAAACATCCAACGTTTAGAATAAGTTCTGAATGCATAATCAAACAATTCTGGGCCCATAATGGTTTGCCTTAACATATATAAAGCCGCAGCTGGTTTTGTATATGCATTAGGCCCTAGTTGATGTACATAATCTGGTTGAGACATAATTGGTGAAATTAATTTTTGATCACCAGACATATATGGAACTATATTTTTTGGTAAATTCCCAGTGTTGTAATTTGGGTCGTAATCTAACTCTGCTAGAGTCTCTACAAAAGAATTTAAACCTTCGTCCATCCAAGCCCATTGACGCTCATCTGAATTTACAATCATTGGGAAAAAATTATGTCCAATTTCGTGTGTTATGACACCTATCATTCCTTTTTTTGTTGCAGCAGAATATGTGCCATCAGGTTTTGGTCTTCCGTAGTTAAAACAAATCATTGGGTATTCCATACCCATATTTGCTGCATGTACAGAAATTGCTTTGTGATAAGGATAATCGAAGGTGAGTTTCGAGTATTCTTCAAGTGTATTTGCAACTACACGTGTTGAATGTTCTTCCCAAAGAGGATTTCCTTCTTTTGGGTACAATGATACTGCCATGACGGTTTTACCATTAATATTAACAGCCATTTGTTCCCAGATATGTTTTCTTGAAGATGTGAATGCAAAATCTCTTACTTTTTTAGCTTTAAAATGCCAAGTTTTTGTTTCTGTAGAACGGCCTTTTTCGTTTATTTCTGCTTCTTCTTGTGTTACAATAAAAACAGGATCTGTAAACGATTTTTTAGCAAGTTCAAATCGTTTGCGCTGTTCTGAAGTTAAAACATCTTTTTTGTTTTGTAAGACTCCAGTGGCATCAACAATATGATCTGCTGGAACTGATAATTTTACGTCGTAATCTCCAAATTCTAGAGCAAATTCGCTTCGACCCCAAAATTGCATATTCTGCCATCCTTCTACATTATCGTACACAGCTAATCTTGGAAAAAATTGAGCGATGCTATATGAATTGTTTCCATCAGGGAAAGCTTCATAACCCGAACGACCATCATCTACTGTATGATTATTAATGTTGTACCACCATTTAATACTAAACTCAAAGGTTTCGCCTGGCGCTAATGGTTTCGCCAAGTTAATACGCATCATCGTTTCATTTATACTATGGGATAATGGGCTACCATTTTCGCTTTTTACATACTCGATATTAAAACCACCATCAAATGGTTTTTTTATATTATTATTTGTGAAATACATTGCATCGTTAAAAGGTGCATTAAATTCTTCGACAGACATATCTGGTTTTTTAGAATCTGATGCTCTCATATTTTGATCTAATTGTAACCATAAATAATCTAAATAGTCTTTAGAATTATTTTTATAAGTAATTTTCTCATCACCATAAATGCGGCTTGCATTCTCGTCTAAACGAATATTCATCACATAATCAACCTTTTGTTGTGTGTATTCGTAACCAGGAGCACCAGAGGCCGTTCTTTGACTATTAGGTGTTGGCAAAATATCTTTCATTTGACGAAATTTATTTTGATCTGTATGTCCTGTAATTGGTTGATTTTGAGCGTAACTTGAAAACGTTACAAATAGTGCTAAAAGCAATGATTTAAAAAAAATTTTCATTAAAATATTTTTATTATGAAATAGTGGCGCAAAATACTATTATTATTAAGATTTTGTGATTAGTATATTAAAAATTTAACAAACCTTTATCATTCTTTTTGGTTAATAATAAGCTATCAAATTCGCCATTTATTTTGAGCTTAATAAGGTTTTGTTGGTCTGGAAAGAAATCGGTTAACATATTGTTTATGACCTCGATAGTTGAGATCTGATTTATGTTTTCTATTTCTGCATACAAATAGATAATATCGCCTTCGTTTTCACTACCTAAATAATTTATTGAAACATCATGACCATTAATTTTTAATTTAAAATGTGTTTCTAAATATTCCTTAATCTGATTATGACTATCTTCTACATCTGCGTTAATGGTCAAGTCATATTCTTGATTGAATGTTTTATTTATAGCATCTTGAAGGTCGTCAATAAAAACATTCATGGTAATTTGAACAGATTTAGACTCGTTTATATAATCTATCTGTGTAAGGCTAATGTAATATTTGTGCACATTGACAAAAGATGACAATGATAAAAACAGGACTACAATAAAAAAATTTTTAATAAACATTATAAATATTTAATACATAAAGGTATTTGTTTTTTTGTGATTCAAAAAGTATTCCAATTTAAATAATACGCATTTGTTTTATCTAATACACGTCTTTTTTATAATATTGAATAATCTTAAGACTTTAAAAACAATGCGCTTTGCTGGTGCAAAAACTCAATAAGTTGCATTCTATTTTTATCTAAAAGAAGATCTGGATTTATTCCTTTGTTTTCTATAAACGCAAGAAAAGCTTCAAGCTTTTCTTCTGAAATATTAAAATTATTTGCAATATAAGTTCTGCCTAAAGTATCTTCTAACCTTTTATCATAGATTTTATTATTTTCTTCATCTTTATTCTTTTTTTTAGGTTTGTTAGATGATTTAAAAATGGTATCAAATAATAACCCTAGAACTGCCATACCATTTAATCCGTACATTAATTCGCCATTATTCATAAATGGGTTTACAACTTTACTGTGATAATCGTCAGGAAGTTCGAAATGATCCATATTACCTAATTCAAAAGGAATGGGTTCTACTAAATTAATGTTTTCAGTATCTACAACAAGGTTTCCTGTAAGATCATAAGGCAATAAAACAACTTCTTGAAGTTCAGTTACATTTTCTACTAGAGAAATTTTCATATACATATTACTTAAAACCTCTTCTGTTATTTTAATGCTTCCTTTTTTAAATTGTAAGGCAGAGATTTCTAAAACATCATTTAAAGTAACCTTTATAGTGAACTCACCATTTACGTTGGTAATGGTCCCTTTATTTGAAGACGAGTTATAGATAGTCACATTTTCTAGGTCATTATTTTGGGCATATATTTTTCCATTAACCTCTACTCTATTCACTGTTTGAGACAATAATTGAGTCAACGGTAAAAGCAAAATAATTACGTATAGAACTTTTCTCATGTAGCTGGTTTCGTGTGTTAAAGAAACTAAATCAATTCATAAATAAAATACAAAACACATTTAAACTTTTGTTAAAAGCATTGATTACTTAAATTTACAATAAATACTATTAAATGAAAAATATTATTATTGCTAGCACCTCTACCATTCATGGAAGTGGTTATTTAGAATATCTTTTAGACGAATTAAACGTGTTTTTTAAATCTGTTGATACTATTTTATTTATTCCTTATGCTAGGCCAGGAGGAATTTCTCATGAAGAATATACAGAAAAAGTGAAAATGGTCTTTTCTAATATTAATAAACAAGTAAAAGGAATTCACGAGTATAAGAATCCTAAAGAAACTCTAAAAAATGCCGAAGCGATTTTTGTTGGTGGCGGAAATACATTTGTACTAGTTAATCAGATATATAAAAATGATTTGTTCGATATTCTAAAAACATCTGTGTTAAATGGAAAACCTTATCTAGGCACAAGTGCCGGTAGTAATATCTGTGGACTTACTGTGAATACAACAAATGATATGCCTATTGTGTACCCGCCAAGTTTTAAAACTTTAGGGTTTGTACCATTTAATATTAATCCACATTATTTAGATCCTAATACTTCTAGTAAGCATATGGGAGAAACAAGAGAAACGCGAATTAGGGAGTTTCATGCATTTAATACACAGCCTGTTGTAGGTTTAAGAGAAGGTACTTGGTTAGCAGTAAAAAATGATTCCATAATTTTAAAAGGCAATTTAACTGCGCGTATTTTTGAATATGATAAAACACCTTACGAAGTTCCTCCTGAAACGGAATTAACAAGTTTAAAATAATAGTATGCTTTACAGTTTCTTAAAAAAGTGATAGCCTAAAATTTCGAAACCATCATTATAATAAAACTTATGAGAAGGGCCATTTGTAACGTAGGTATTAAGTTCTATTGCCTCATAACCTATATCTTTCGTGTACTTATAAATCCATTCAAAAAATTGTTTTCCTAAACCTTGACCTCTATAATCGTGGTCAATATATACGTGGTCAACCTCTACACTTTTTCCAGAATAATGTCTTGTACAAAACCACAATCCTGTTACACCAATTACTTTGTTGTCGTCAAAAATACATGCGCATTCGTAGTTTTGTTTTATCATTTCAGAAAAACGCTGTTTTAAAACTCCAATAGGTGTTTTTTTGTTATTTAATTTATAAACTAAAGGAACAACTTTTTCGATATCTTTAGCATCAATAATTTTAAATTTTATAGACATAAAAAAATTCTTTAAGTGAAGATAAATAAAATAATATTACAATATTTTGTAATTTTAGTTTTTAAACAAATCATATTATGAGAAGTAATAGATTTAAAATTAGATTATTAATTGGAATTGCAATCGTCGCTTTTGCATTTATAAAAAGATGTAGTAGCAAAGAAACTAATCCTTATACTGGTCGTACTCAAATAATTAAAATGACATCAGATCAAGAGATTGCAATTGGTTTGCAAAGCGCACCACAAATGGCGCAGCAACATGGTGGTTTATATCCAGATGAAAACTATCAAGCTCTTGTTGACAATGTAGGAAATAAACTTATTAATAATAGTATTGCGAAAGACACACCTTACAAGTATGAATTCCATTTATTGGCAGATCCAAATACAATAAATGCTTTTGCATTACCAGGGGGACAGGTTTTTATTACTTATGCATTATTTGAAAAATTAAAAAATGAAGACCAACTTGCAGGTGTTCTTGGTCATGAAGTTGGCCATGTTCTCGGTCGTCATTCGGCAGAAAGGATTGCTGAAAGCGAATTTTGGAATACTGTAACAACAGGTGCTTCTGTTGGTGCAGATATGGGAGGTTTAGTTAATGGTATTGGACAAAACACATTACTTAAAAACGGAAGAGGAGACGAACTTGAAAGCGATGAATTGGGTGTGCTTTTTATGATAAATGCAAATTATAATCCAGAAGAAATGATAGGAGTTATGGAGATTTTGAAAACTGCTGCTGGCCCGAATCGAGTTCCGGAATTTCAGAGTTCTCATCCAGATCCCGACAATCGTATAGAAAAAATTAGAGAAGCAATAAAAAAATATAGTAAGCAATAAAAAAGTGAAAGCCTTGCGACAACAAGGCTTTCTAACTAACTACTCAACAACTCGTTTTAAAAGTATTTCTACTTTTTAGTCAACGTGTTTTCTATTACAGATTTTGCTTCTTTAGCATTAGACAGGTCTGCATATTTTTTAGCAGTCCATCCTTTATCTGATTTTACTTTTAAATTAGCTCCATTCGCTATTAACAGTTCTAATATATCTACTCGATTATATTTAGCAGCATACATTGCAGGTGTCATACCATTAGACTTAACATTTACGTCTGTTCCAAGGTCTATCAGTTTTTTTACAGTTGTAAAATCACCTTTTGCAATAGATGCACAAAATGCATTTACTTTTACAACCGAAACAGTTGTATAATTATTATGGTTTGAAGTTAAAGTTTCGGCATTTACATTTACAATAGATAAACATACTGCCACGGCAGAAATAATGATTGATTTTTTCATGATGAAAGATTTTAATTTGATTAATGAAATTGATTAATGATCGTTTTTTGATACACTAAAGAGACGAATAAAAAAATAATATGTTACACAAAGAATTGTTAATTATTACTTTTTAACTAAAAATTAACAATTTTGAAAAGACCTAATTTACTGTAATACAGATTTATATCATTAAATTTTAAATCTCAAATAAATATGACAATTATTTATTTTACAATCCATATTTCCGTACTAATCTTATGAAACTTCTTATATTTGAAACTTCATTAAAAACTAAAAAATGAATAAAAAAGTCATTTTAATGATTCTTGATGGCTGGGGAAAATCACCAGATCCAAAAGTATCTGCCATAGATAATGCTGAAACTCCTTTTATTGATTCTTTATATACAAAATACCCAAGTGCAAGTTTAAGAACTGATGGCTTGCATGTTGGATTACCAGAAGGCCAGATGGGAAATAGTGAAGTTGGACATATGAATCTTGGGGCAGGGCGAATTGTATATCAAGATTTGGTAAAAATTAATTTAGCAGTTGAAAACAAAACACTTCAAAACGAAAAGGTTTTGGTAGATACTTTCAACTACGCAAAAACAAACAATAAAACAATTCATTTTTTGGGGCTTGTAAGTGATGGAGGTGTTCATTCTCATATCAATCATTTAAAAGGATTGGTTGACGTTGCAAATGATTATGGAGTAAAAAAATCCTTTATACATGCATTTACAGATGGACGAGATGTCGGTCCCAATACAGGTTTAAGTTTTATCACAGATCTTGAAGAACATTTAAAAAATACAAATACTAAAATAGCGACAGTTACAGGTCGATATTATGCCATGGATAGAGACAAACGCTGGGAACGTGTAAAGTTTTCTTATGACGCCTTGGTTAATGGCATTGGTAAACATACTACTAATATTCAAAAATCTATACAGGATAGTTATGATGAAAATATAACTGACGAGTTCATAAAACCAATAATTAAAGTTGATGAAAACAATGAACCATTTGCGACTATTAAGAATGATGACGTTGTAATCTTTTTCAATTTTAGAACAGATAGAGGAAGACAACTCACCGAAGCTTTAACTCAAAAAGATTTTCATGAGCAAAACATGCATAAACTCAATTTACAATACGTAACATTAACGAATTACGATGAAAATTTCAAGAATGTAAAAGTCGTATTTAATAAAGATAATCTAGAAAACACATTAGGTCAGGTTCTAGAAGATCACAATAAAAAACAAATTAGAATTGCCGAAACAGAGAAATATCCTCATGTAACTTTTTTCTTTTCTGGAGGAAGAGAAGAACCGTTTATAGGTGAAACTCGAATTTTAAGAAACTCACCCAAAGTGGCAACCTACGATTTAAAACCTGAAATGAGTGCTTTCGAATTACGAGATGCACTTATACCTGAACTAAAAAAAGGAGAAGTAGATTTTGTGTGTTTAAATTTTGCAAACGGTGATATGGTAGGTCATACTGGTGTAATGGAAGCTGCAATCAAAGCTTGTGAGGTAGTAGATGTTTGTGTAAAAGATGTAATAACATCTGCTTTAGAAAATAATTACACAACGTTGCTAATTGCAGATCATGGTAACTGTGAAACTATGATGAATCCTGATGGTTCGCCACACACATCACATACTACGAATCCTGTTCCTGTTATTTTAATAGATCCTGAATTAAAAAAAATTAAAGATGGTATTTTAGGTGATTTAGCACCAACTATTTTAAAACTATTAGACATTGAAAAACCTGATGTAATGACTAGAAACTCATTAATATAATTTGGTTTTTAATAAAAATTGTATTTTTACATCCAACCACTTTTACTAAATGAATTTTACTGACAAACTAATATTGGCTATAGATTTTGATGGCACTATTGTAGAAGATGGTTATCCTGGTATAGGCAAACCTAAACTTTTTGCATTCGAGACTTTAAAAAGACTCAAAAAAGATGGTCACCGTCTTATTTTATGGACTTACAGAAGTGACATTAGACTTGAAGAAGCTGTAGAATTTTGCAAAAAAAATGGATTAGAATTTTATGCGGTAAATAAAAGTTTTCCAGAAGAACAATTTGATAATAACCGTAGCAGAAAAATTCATGCCGATATTTTTATAGACGACAGAAATGTTGGTGGTTTTATAGGTTGGGGCGAAATTTATCAAATGCTTACCAATCCTAAATACAGTTTAAAAGACACGAAAAAAAAGAAAGGCTTCTTTTCATTTTTCAAATAAGTCTACCTTTTTAATAATTCAAAATATTCTTTGTCAACAGATTCTCTATGATCTGGGTGTGCAATCTCAACAAGTAATTTAGCTCGTTCTTTTAAAGTTTTACCATATAAATTTGCAATACCGTATTCTGTAACTATATAATGAACATGAGCTCTTGTTGTTACAACACCAGCACCTCTATTTAAACAAGGCACGATTCTGCTTATTCCAGAATTGGTAGTAGATGGCAATGCTATAATGGCTTTTCCTCCTTCACTTAATGACGCTGCTCTTATATAATCCATTTGGCCACCAACACCAGAGTACATTTTTGTGCCAATTGAATCTGCACATACTTGGCCTGATAAATCTACCTCAATAGCAGAATTAATGGCTACCATTCTGGGGTTTTGTTTAATTATAGAAACATCGTTAACATAATCAGATTCACGCATTTCTACAAACGGATTATCATCCACATAGTCGTATAACCTCTTTGATCCCATTAAAAAAGTAGCAAGTGCTCGACCACGATTTGCTGTTTTATAGTTTCCGTTAATAACGTCTTTAAGTATTAAATCTATCACACCATCAGAAAACATTTCGGTATGTAATCCTAAATCTTTATGATCAGTCAATCTTGATAAAACTGCATTTGGTATAGAACCGATACCCATTTGCAATGTGCTTCTATTTTCAATTAAGCTAGCGACATGATCTCCTATAGTACTTTCAATCTTGGTTGGCTCACTTAAATTTAAAGTTGGTAGTGGCTCATCACATTCTACAAACAAATCAATCTCTGTATGATGAATAACACCATCACCATGAGTACGTGGCATTTGTTTATTCATTTGTGCAATAACAACTTTCGCATTATCGATGGCAGCTAAAGTTGCTTCAACCGAAACTCCTAGCGAACAATACCCGTGTTTATCTGGCACAGAAACGTGAATTAAGGCAACATTTACTGGTAAAATATTACGTTTAAAAAGCAAAGGTAATTCACTTAAAAAAACTGGCGTATAAGAACCGTTTCCTGCTTTTAAGGTATGCCTTACATTTTTACCTATAAAAAAAGAATTCACATGAAAACTATCAATATATTCAGGATTAGCATAAGGTGCTTTACCTTCTACATGTAAATGACAAACCTCTACGTTTCTTAATTCTTCATGCCTATCTGCTAGAGCATTCATTAATAATTGCGGTGCTGCAGCTGCTGCTTGAACATAAACACGATTATTAGAGTTCACAACTTTTAAAGCTTCTTCGGCACTTACGGTTTTATACATTACGTCATTTTATAATGCAAAATTATTAATAATTTATCTTCTAAAAACTGTCAAATGTCATATAACTAATAAAATATTATCATCTTAATTTTTAATATCTTTGTCAATATTTTTTACAATGATTATAGTTAAAACATCAGAAGAAATTGAATTAATGCGAGAAAGCGCTTTAATCGTTTCTAAAACATTAGGAGTTATCGCAAAAGAGGTAAAACCTGGCGTTTCTACATTACAATTAGATAAAATAGCTGAAGAATTTATTCGTTCAGAAGGTGCTATTCCTGGGTTTTTAGGTTTATATGATTTCCCAAACACACTTTGTATGAGTCCAAATTCTCAAGTGGTACATGGTATTCCGAATAGTAATCCGTTAAAAGAAGGTGATATTATTTCAATAGATTGTGGTGCTATTAAAAACGGATTTTACGGTGATCATGCTTATACATTTGCTGTCGGTGAAATTGATACTGAAACAGAAAAACTACTTCAAGTAACAAAAGAGTCTCTTTATGTTGGAATACGACAGTTTAAATTAGGAAATCGTGTTGGCGATGTAGGCTATGCTATTCAGAAATATTGTGAAGATCATGGATATGGTGTGGTACGAGAACTCGTTGGTCATGGTTTAGGGCGTAAAATGCATGAAGATCCTGAAATGCCTAATTACGGCAAACGAGGTCGTGGCAAAAAGTTTATAGAAGGGCAAGTTGTTGCCATAGAACCTATGATAAATTTAGGTACTCAACGCATTAAACAACATCGCGATGGTTGGACAATTACAACATTAGACAATAAACCATCAGCACATTTTGAACATGATGTAGCCATTGTAAATGGTAAACCAGAATTACTTTCAACATTTTCATATGTGTATGAAGCTTTAGGTATTGAAAGTAATGAAGAAGCAGAATTTAGACAACAAGCAATCGTTTTATAATTATGAATATTTCTGAAATCCCTCAAAAAAAAATTGTAGAAGGTATAAAAGGACGTTACTTTCATACAGAATCTAATACTATTGGTTTTGTAGATATTGAAAAAGGAGCTATTCTACCATCACATTCTCATATTCATGAACAAACCACTCAAGTTACTGAAGGCAAATTAGAAATGACTATCGATGGTGTAACACAAATTTTAGAACCTGGTTCAATTTATTTTATTCCATCAAATGTGATACATAGTGCAATTGCATTAACAGATTGTAAAGTCACGGATATATTTAGTCCTGTTAGACAAGATTACAAGTAATATATCTTGAAAAAGCTCTTTAAAATAATTCTAAATATATTTCCAAGAACGTTTCTTATCAGGTTAAGTTATGTAGCTAGACCTATTTTAACATTCTTTTTAAAAGGAAACAATTATATAGATCCTATAGATAGAAAGAGTTTTAGAAGCTTCTTACCCTATGGTTATGGTAAACAGCGTAATAATGTATTATCGCCTTCTACGCTTTCTTTAGAACGCCATAGATTGCTTTGGTTATATCTTAAAAATGAAACTACATTTTTTTCAGATAAATTAAAAGTGTTGCATTTTGCACCTGAACAAGCATTTTATAAACGCTTTAGAAAAATGAAAAATCTGGAATACGTAACAACAGATTTAAATTCTCCTTTGGCAGATATAAAAGCAGATATTTGTAATCTTCCATTTAAAGATAATGAGTTTGATGTTATTTTTTGTAATCACGTTTTAGAGCATATTCCTGACGATACCAAAGCCATGCAAGAATTATATCGTGTTTTAAAATCTGGAGGCATGGGGATCTTTCAAATTCCGCAAGACATGTCTCGAAAAATTACTTTCGAAGACAATTCCATAACCGATAAAAAAGAACGCGCTAAAATATTTGGGCAATACGATCATGTTCGTATATATGGTCTTGATTATTTTGACAAGCTTCGTAGTATAGGTTTTAAAGTAACAGAAGTAGATTATACTGCAACTCTTACAAAAGAAGACATTATAAGATATTGTTTAGCAAAAGGCGAAATTATCCCTGTGGTTTCAAAATAAAAAAAGCTGAACTAAAATAAATTTTAGAACAACTTTTCTGTTAATGATTAATAGCACTTTTAAGACACAGTGTTTCTTAAAAAGTCACTTTCTGAATATTAATTTTCTGGAAAACCATTCAAGGCTAAAGTTTCTAACTCTTGATTTTCATTTTCAAAAATCAAAAATACTTTAAGCTCTTTATGTGTTTTTAATAAGTTTTTTATTCGATCTATTCCCATAGATTTAAATGCGGTTGCATAGGCATCTGCAGATGTACAATTATCTGTTATAACAGAAATACTTAACAAACTGGTTTTACTAGGATAACCCGTTTTAGCATCTATAATATGAGAATATTTATTACCTTGATCATCTACTTTAAATTTACGATATGTACCAGAAGTTGCCATAGATTGATCTTGAAATGATATCGCCTTGATAATTGATTGTGAACCATCGAAATGTGGCATTTCTACACCTACTCTCCAGTTTTTTTGCTTTTCTATATTTATTCCTTTTGACCGTATCTCTCCTCCAATTTCAATTAAATAATTATCAATGCTTTTATTTTCTAAAAACATTCCAATCGCATCGACTGCATAACCTTTGGCAATAGCATTAAAATCTAAAAAAGTGTTCGGTTGTTCTTTAATGATTTTATTATTAGTTCGCATCACTTTATCCAATCCGACCGTAAGCATTAAACTATCAATTTTCAAACTATCTAAATGCACAATATTTCCTTCTGGACCGAAATTCCATGCATTTACAACTGCTCCAATGGTCGGGTCGAAAGCGCCTTCTGTTTCAGTATAAATCTCTTTTGAAATATCAAAAACCTTTATAAAATGTTTGTCAATAACATGACTTTCATTTCTATTAAGTTTTGAAATAACAGAATTAGTTTGATATGTAGACATCGATTTATTAATAACATAAAACAGACTATCAAATTGTTTCATATAATCTATACGGTCTTCAGAAAAATAATGAATGGAAAATGAAGTGCCAAAAACTGGGCCTGAACGAGTAATATTTTCTTGAGTTTCGTCGCAACTTAAAGAACATATCACAAAAAATAGAACTAAAATTTTCTTGTACAAAATAGATTTAAAATAAAAATTATACAATCACAAAATTACTATAAATGTTTTACAATTCTACATTATTAAGATTGTTAATAAAATGTTGACAACAACCTACGTTTACACATATTAAGCTTAATTTTTCACTAATTTTAATTATTAATTATTTCTGCCAGATAATTAATAAAAGGTAATAAAATTTATGTGTAGATTTTTAATATTTTTAACGGTTTTATCGTTTTGCTTCCATACGGGATTTGCACAAGAAATCACTAAAAATCATACTGTTAAAAAAGGAGAAACATTATATCAAATATCAAAAATCTATAATGTTTCTGTAGCAGAGTTAATTAATTTAAATCCAGATTCTAAAGATGTTATTTATATTGGTAATGTTTTAGAAATTCCAAATAGTGAAAATCAAGTTGCTTTAAAGACTGATTCAGATAAAATTTCAACCTATAATGTAAAGCGTGGTGAAACAAAATTTGGGCTATCTAAAAAATTTGGAATCTCAATACGAGATCTAGAGAACCAAAACCCACATATTAAGAATGGCCTTCAGACTGGTCATACACTTAAAATTAATAGTCAAATAAGCTCATCTTCTTCGAGTGAAGCTATAAATCCTTCCAATTCAAATGGAAGCAATATCACAACACATTTAGTTAAAAAAGGAGAAACGCTTTATGGAATTTCGAAAGCAAACAGTTTAACAGTTAGTGAGCTTCAACGTGCTAATACGGATGTTTTATCTGGGGTTTTGCGCACCGGAACATTATTGAAAATACCACAAAGAAACAACAATTCAAATAGTCTCGTAGTAACCAATTCTTATCTTGTAAAGAAAGGAGATACAAAATACGGGCTTTCGAAAAAGTTTAATGTTTCTATTAAGGAATTAGAAGCTTCCAATCCGCAAATAGTAAAAATACTTAATTCGGGTGAGACCTTAAAAATTCCTTCTACCTCAAATAATTTGCTAGCGGAAAATAATAATCAAACAGCCATTGAAGAGTCTGATAAGGAATTAAATAATATTGAAAATAAGGTATCAGACATTGAAACCCCAAAAGCAGAAGAAGATATTGTCTTAAACAAAAGTTACATCTCTTATGTTGTTAAGACTAAAGAAACTCTTTATGGTCTTTCTAAACAAGCTGGTATGACAACCCAAGATTTTCTTATATTAAACCCTCAATTATCTGAATCTGTAAAAGTTGGTACAGTAATAAAAATGCCATCTAATGATTTAAATCAAAGTGTTATAAACAATAATGTAAATCCTTTAACCAATACGTCTGTTGGAGAATACCAAGATCTCCGCCTGTCTGTTGATAACCAGAATAAAAAAAACATCCTTATTACAATGCCTTTTTTAGAAACTGAATTATCTTCAAATGAAAAAAACGCAACCAATGTAAATGCATCGCCTACATTTCAAAATATAGAATTTTATAGAGGCATGAAAATGGCTATTGACTCGCTTAAAACTTTAGGCATAAATTTTAATGCGACATTTTTCACGGCTAATCCCAACAATAATAGCCAACCAGAATCTAATTCGCAAATAGAACTCAAGCAATATGATGCTGTACTTGCACCATTTAATAGTAACTCTAATCCCATAACTCTAGAATCTTTAAATAAAAATACGCCGCTTATTGTTACGTATTCACCTTCAAGTAACAGCAATAATACAGCCTTTTTTGAAGCATTACCATCGGTAGCGTTACAAAGAAAAAAAACACTTGATTATTTAAATAATAACAACGGAAACATTATTGTTATAAGCGATAAAAAAAGACAAGAAAGTAGAGAGTTTATAAAAAATTATACGCCTAGTGCTTATATAATAGAAACGAAAAAAAATGGTGTTTTTAAAGAAAGTGATTTGATTTTAAATTTAGATAAAACTAAAACAAACTATATAGTTATTGACAGCGAAAAAAATGGTGTGTTTTTAAGTTCAACAAATTTACTTTTAAAAGAGCTTTCAAATTACAAAATTCAAATGGTTGTGTTAGAAACATCTTTAATTCCTAATAGTGAAAACATCTCAACAAAAAGGTTTAGCATTTTAAATATGATTTATCCAACAATAAATCAAACTTCAAACAATTCGCAGACCTTAAGATATTTAGATAGTTATAAAAGCCTATACCATTCAAATGCTTCAGAAAGTGTTCTTTTAGGATTTGATATAACTTTTGACACCATTTTAAGAGTTTCTCAAACAACAAGTTTTGAAGTATCTGCCGTAAAAGACAAAACATCTTATTTGGCATTAAAATTTGATTATAAAAAAAACAGCAAAGACAGATATGTTAATAACGAAATTTTAATTATTGAATATACTAGTAACTAACTTTAAAAAGATTATTAATTTAGTTTTAAATATAGTACTTAAGAAATGCCCCTTTAATGAATCTAATAAACCGTATTAAGTTAGTTTCTGTTTTTCTGATATTAATTGGAGGATTGGTAAAATTATCTGCCCAATGCCCAACAATAAGTAGTTCAAATCAGTCATTCTGCGACCTACAAGGACCAATAGTCTCTGATTTAATTGCTACAGACAATGGTAATGGTATAGTATGGTATGGAAGCGCCTCTTCTATTATACCTTTATCGAGTTCTGAATTACTTATTAGTGGTGAAGATTATTTTGCAGACGACAATACCGGAAGTTGTGGTTTAAGAGAACGTGTTGATGTTATTATTTATAGAGCTCCAACAGGATTTAATTTTCAGGGTATTTGTGTTGATGATCCGATTGAAGCGACAATTTCAGATTTATTTGCCGTTGGAAATAATGTTCAATGGTATAGTGACAATACAACTGTCATACCACTATCGCCTTCTACCATTTTAATAGATAATATTATATATTTTGCTGATCAAGAAAATCCCGATACTGGATGTCGAACTTCACGCTTATCTGTGCTTGTCAACGTAGGTATAGTCCCAATTCCAATTGGTGATCCAATTCAAGAGTTTTGTTCCAACTCAATTCCGACTGTTGCAGATTTAGTTGCAAGTGGAGCTGCAAATTGGTATCCCTCAAATTTTTCAGTAATACCTTTAGATTTAACTGAACCCTTAATAAATGGTAATAAATATTACGCTACATCGGTTGATCCTCCTTGTGAAAGTATTAATAGACTTGAAGTTACAGTAATTTTTAATCTACCCAGTAATCCAGGAACAAGTGGTAGTATTGATGTTTGTGAAAATGAAGTAATTAGTATATCAACAATAAATTTAATAGACGGATTAACCGGAAATCCCGATTTAACTGGAACTTGGTCTGGACCAATTCCTACTTCAAATGGACATTTTGGAACAGTTGATATTACTACCATGACTATTATTGATAGTCCTTATATATTTACATATTCAGTAGATTCAGGAAATGGTTGTGGCACCAATTCTGCAACCGTTAATGTAAGTATTATTACACCTCCAAATGCTGGAACGGATAGCGCTTTTGATATTTGTGAAAATGAAGCTCCTGTTGATCTGTTTGATAGTTTAGGGAATACTCCTGATATGGGTGGCATCTGGTCTCCTGTTCTTGCTAGTGGCTCTGGAATATTTGACCCTAATGTGGATCCTGCTGGTGTTTATACGTATACAATTACTGGAACGAGCCCTTGTGCTAATGATTCTGCAACAGTCACCGTAACTGCCATTCCGCCACCTAATCCAGGTACCAATGGCTCTATTGATATTTGCGAAAATGATGCTCCTGTTGATCTGTTTGATAGTTTAGGGAATACTCCTGATATGGGTGGCATCTGGTCTCCTGCTCTTGCTAGTGG
>JGI24723J26617_10000990_pt1 | contig 26184 bp, 27 predicted proteins | sample Cruoilmetagenom6_FD_26617 | JGI IMG/M metagenome (IMG submission 26617)
TGTGGCCATATCAATCTTTCTGATCTTATTGTTATTTCTATCTACAAAATATAAATCACCAACAATATCAACGGCTAATCCTAGCGGGTTAGACAATCTAGCATTTACCGCAAAAATTCCGTCTTCTGATGATCCTGTTCTACCATTTCCAGCAATGGTAGAAATTACACCCGTTGCTAAATCAACTTGACGAATTCTTTCGTTTCCGCTATCAGCAATAAATAAGTGACCGTTATTATCTAAGGCTAATCCTGTTGGATTAGCTAATTGCGCTTGACTTGCACTTCCACCATCTCCCGAAAACCCAGAAATACCAGTACCTGCAATGATTGTTACTTCTCCTGTAAAGAAATCAATTTTTGATACCTTACTATCTTCATTGTTTGAAATGTATAAATGACCAATTTTATCAAAAACAACATTAAATGGGCCTCCTAATTCAGCATCAATGTTTGGATGCTCAGTTTCCGTTTTTTTTCCAACCAACGTCATCGAACTTCCGGTATCTAAATTAACTTTTCTAATTCTTGAGCTCGCTATATCAGCAATAAATAAGTTATTAAAATTATCAAAGGTTAATCCCGTTGGCGTATTTAATTCACTTATTTCATTTCTATCTGCAGTACCTACTACAGTAGTAATAATACCTGATTCAGTATCAATTTTACGAATACTTTTGTTATACGTATCGGCAATATATAAGTTATCTGATTTATCAAAGGTTAAATTAAAGGGTAAATTTAATCTTGCCGTTGTAGCTAAGCCTCCATCTCCAGAAAATCCGGAATTCCCATTACCAGCTACTGTAGTAATGGTTTGACTTTGTCCCACAAAGGCACAAAGCATTAATAAAGTAAAAAAGTAATTTTTTCTCATAACATAGGGGAGTTTAAATTTTTCTAATCATAGTTTTGGAGGGCTAAGGTACAATTTTCTTATAATATATCAATTTTTTTGCTTTAAAAACAGCTGTTCAACAGAAGTTTAGCCTTTAAAATTTTAAAAGTTTTTATAAACATTTATATACTATATAATAGATTATTTTAAAATTTTTAAAAAAGAAACTGATGGGTATTATAGGGTGTTAATATCGGGTATAAAATAATTGATGATAATTTTTTTTTGTCGATCTTAAATTTTGATTAACAAGTTATGAGTGTCTTTTACTGTGTATAATTAAGTTCATTATCAAGCTATTAATTGAGGTTGTAAACAGTATGTTAATAACTGATATTGACATGAATTTCGGATAATTATTTATAAAATTAAGTTAAGAACACTACTTTTTTGTGTTTATAAAATGGGGTTAAAAATGATAACTATAGTTTGTCAATTCATTTCGGATTTTCTATTACACTAAATTTTTAATTTTTACATTTTTAGTTATGAAATTTCATCTCAACTTATAAACAAAACTATTAGATGCTAACACATTATTTTTCAAGCCTATAATTTTATTAATTAACAATGCCTTCGTTTTGTGTTTATAGCGTAAATTTGGGCAATAAAAATTATTAAAATTATGAGAATAGCGATTGGTAATGATCATGCAGGTACACAATATAAAAAAATTATTGTTGAACACTTAAAAGCAAAAGGTATTGAAGTCAATAATTTTGGTACGGATAGCGAAGATAGTATTGATTATCCAGATTATATACATCCTGTAGCCAATGCAGTTGAAAGTAATAAGGCAGATTTTGGTATCATTATATGTGGGAGTGGAAATGGGGCACAAATGACGGCTAATAAACATCAGGGAATTCGCGCTGCATTGTGCTGGAATAATGAGTTAGTTGCTTTAGCTAGACAACATAATAATGCAAATGTATTAAGTATTCCTGCGCGTTTTGTTTCTGCTCATCAAGCCGTAAATTTTGTGGATGTGTTTTTATCTACTGAATTTGAAGGTGGACGTCATCAGACTAGAGTTGATAAAATTTCGTGTTAGGTGATGACTTGGCATTGTGTACCTTTTTCAGAATTGCCTTTACTTGATTTTCACAATATAAGTCAGTTAAGAAATGCTGTTTTTGTTGTTGAACAAGATTGCGTTTTTCAAGATTTAGATGGAAAGGATGTACTTGCTTATCACTTGTATTATAAAAATAATGAGGGACGGATTGTAGCCTATGCAAGATTGTTTAAACCAGGTGATTATTATACCGAAGCTTCTATAGGGCGTATAGTTGTTGCTATTGAAGCCCGAAAACACAATTACGGAAGAAAATTACTTGCCAAATCAATTGATGAAGTTCAACGTTTATTTGGTCAAGTACCTATACGAATAGGAGCGCAAACGTATCTTCAAAAATTTTATGAATCGTTTCAGTTTACGCAAGTGGAAGCACCTTATTTAGAAGATGGTATTCCACATATCTTTATGTTAAATACTAGTTTAATGTCAGATGAATCCTAAGGTAAAAAACATTAAAATTAAGAATTTATCAGATGATTGGTATACCTTAGATAAGGTGAACTTTGATTATCAAATGACAAATGGTACCTGGGTAAATCAAAATAGAGAGGTATATGATAAAGGAAATGGTGCTGCAATTTTGTTGTATAATACTATACAACGCACTGTTATTTTAACTAAACAATTTAGAATGCCCACGTATAAAGATGGGCATGAGGATGGAATGATGATTGAGGTACCTGCAGGTTTATTAGATGGTGATGAACCGGAGGTGTGTATTAAAAAAGAAGTATTAGAAGAAACAGGATATGCGATAGATCAGGTAGAAAAGGTATTAACATTGTACAGTTCTCCTGGGGCAATTAGTGAAAAAATTACCTATTTTATTGCTGCGTATACCCCTAAAATGAAAGTGGCAAGTGGGGGAGGAGTGGAAACAGAAACCGAAGATATAGAGGTATTAGAAATGGATTTTGATCAAGCTATAACGATGATTCAAAACAATAAAATTATCGATGTAAAAACGGTGGTTTTACTTCAATACGCCCTAATTAACAAGCTCTTTTAACTCCTGCGCTTAAAACCCAAAATAGTTTTTCTTACTGCCATTTTATAAGGCACTTTTTTGTACCTTAGCGATTCATTTTTACACAGATAATACAGAGAAAATATGGCAGAGGATAAAGAAAAATCGGCAAAATTAAAGGCGCTTCAGCTTACCTTAGATAAATTAGATAAAACGTACGGTAAAGGCGCTGTTATGCGTTTAGGAGACAGTGTGTCTGAAGATGTTGACGCAATTCCTTCCGGATCCCTTGGATTAGATATCGCGTTGGGCGTAGGTGGTTACCCTAGAGGTAGAGTAATAGAAATATATGGACCAGAATCTTCAGGTAAAACAACCTTAACCTTACATGCAATTGCTGAAGCTCAAAAATCAGGAGGTATTGCAGCATTTATAGATGCTGAACACGCATTTGATCGATTTTATGCTGAAAAACTAGGTGTAGATATTGATAATTTAATTATTTCTCAACCAGATCATGGAGAACAAGCGTTAGAAATTGCAGATAATCTTATTCGTTCAGGAGCTGTTGATATTGTTGTAATTGATTCTGTGGCAGCCTTAACGCCTAAAAGTGAAATTGAAGGTGAAATGGGCGATTCTAAAATGGGATTACACGCGCGATTAATGTCACAAGCCCTACGTAAATTAACCGGTACAATTAGTAAAACCAATTGTACAGTATTCTTTATTAATCAACTCCGCGAAAAAATTGGGGTAATGTTTGGAAATCCAGAAACAACCACTGGTGGTAACGCCCTAAAATTCTATGCTTCAGTACGTTTAGATATTAGAAGAAGAACACAAATAAAAGATGGAGATCGGGTTATTGGAAATAGCACCAAAGTAAAAGTTGTGAAAAATAAAGTTGCCCCACCTTTTCAAATGGCAGAATTTGATATTATGTATGGAGAAGGAATTTCTAAGGTTGGTGAAATTTTAGATTTAGGGGTTGCATACGGTATCGTTAAGAAAAGTGGCTCTTGGTTTAGTTATAATGAAACCAAGCTTGGTCAAGGAAGAGATGCGGTAAAATCACTTATCAAAGACAATCCAGATTTAGCGGAAGAATTAGAAACAAAAATTTTAGAGGCATTAAAATAAGCCCTATTAAATTTGCATAAAAAAAGTCCCACGAATTTTTCGTGGGACTTTTTTATTAGGATAACTTTTTTACTTGTTGGCTGATTTAATGTAATGCTCTAATGCCATCGTCATAGATGGAGTTTCTTTGGTTGGTGCAGTAATGTCTACGCGTAATCCCGCATCTTCAGCAGCCTTAATTGTAGAATTACCAAAGACAGCAATTCGTGTTTTATTTTGTTTAAAATCTGGAAAATTTTCAAATAGGGATTGAATTCCAGAAGGACTGAAAAAGACTAATACATCGTAGTAAACATTTTCTAGATCTGATAAATCACTTACCACAGTTCTGAATAATATTGCTTTCTCCCATGAAATTTCAATTTCATCTAATAATTCTGGGATGATTGGTTTTAATTTATCGGAAGAAGGCAATAAGAATTTTTCTGATTTATGCTTTTTGATTTGCTTAATTAAATCAGGAAAACTACGTTCACCTACATAAATCTTGCGCTTTCTGTAAATTACGTATTTCTGTAAGTAATAAGCAACAGCCTCAGATTGACAGAAATATTTCATGCTGTCTGGTACAATAAACCTCATTTCCTCAGCTAACCTAAAGTAGTTATCAACGGCATTTCTACTGGTTAAAATAACGGCAGTAAATTTAGAAAAATCAATTTTTTGATTTCGTACTTCCCGTGCACTCACCCCTTCTACATGTATGAACGACCTAAAATCAATTTTTACCTTTTGCTTGGTAGATAAATCAAAATAAGGAGACTGCTTTGGAGGTGCGGGTTGGGATACTAAAATAGTTTTTACTTTCATAAATACTTTTTTTGTGGCAACCTAAACTATTAATTTATAGATAATAACAAAGGGAGCTATTTCAAGGGCGCAAAGGTACAAAATAAAATAAAACAATTGATTTATAATTAACTTACTGTTGTTTCTAATAAACAAAAGGTAATAAAGTACCACTAAAAAAATTGAGAAAAAGAGTAATCCTTTGGTGTACTTTGCAGAATCTATATACACTCCCAAGACTAAAAGAGGAAAAATGAGGATACAAAAATTACTTAAATACGAGATTTTTAAAAAAGAAAAATATTGTTGTTCTCGCTCAGATTCGAATAAAATACCTAAAAGCACGCCAATTAATAACCTCGCTCCAACAAAAATTGCCACGTATAAGAGTATTTTTAAAAAGTAAAAGAGACTATAACTACTCTCTACATGATTGTAAACAAGGGTTACATCGAAGATTAAAATGGAAAAAATTAGGATTAAAACAACATAAAATAGGATGTTAAACTTGTTTAATAATACTGGACTAACCTTTGAATAACTGTTGATATAGCTGTTGTTTAGCCAGATAGACTGCAATCTTTCGAAGCGATCAGGATGGCGAATTTTATTATAAATAAGCATCGCCAATATCATCAATATAATGATGGTAATCCAATCTTTTGATATTATTACCCGTTCAATGGCTTCGTTCATGAGTGAGGAAAAATGTTAACACAAAATTAGTAATAATTTGTTTTACCTTTGTGGGTTTAAACCAAGATAAATGCAAGACAGCCTTGTTATTATTCCTACCTACAACGAAAAAGAAACGATAGAACGGATTGTGCGTGCTGTGTTTGCTCAGGAAAAAGAATTTGATATTCTTGTAGTTGATGATAATTCACCAGATGGTACGGCCACAATTGTANAAACCCTGCAACAAGAATTTCCNCAGCGGCTGTTTTTAGAGCAACGTTCTGAAAAAACAGGCTTAGGTGCGGCGTATATTCACGGTTTTAAATGGGCATTAGCAAAAGGCTATGCCTATATTATTGAAATGGATGCCGATTTTTCACACAATCCAGCAGATTTAATAAAATTATATACCGCGTGTGCCGAAGGAGGTGCAGATGTTTCAATTGGATCTCGCTATATTAACAATGAAGTAAATGTAGTGAATTGGGATATGAAACGCTTATTACTTTCATATTTTGCCTCAAAATATGTCAAATTTATTACGCGAATGCCCATTGCCGATACTACCGCAGGATTTGTTTGCTATAAGCGTCGCGTTTTAGAAACGATACAACTAGATAAAATTAATTTTATAGGTTACGCGTTTCAAATAGAGATGAAATTTAAAGCATGGAAGCACAAGTTTAACATCAAGGAGGTTTCTGTTATCTTTACAGATAGAAAAGAAGGTGTCTCTAAAATGGATGGAAAAATTATTTCTGAAGCTATTTTTGGGGTGATTAAAATGAAATTAAAAGGAATACCAAAAAAATGATGAAAACACTACTTAAAAATGCAACCATCATAAACGAAGGCCAATCCTTTGTTGGTGATGTTTATATAGAAGGAGAATATATTGTCGAAATTGCTAGCTCCATTTCACGCGAAGCAGATAAAATAATTGATGCATCAGGAAAGTACCTCCTTCCAGGAATTATTGACGACCAAGTACACTTTAGAGAACCAGGCTTAACGCATAAGGCAACCATAGCCACTGAAAGTAAAGCTGCAGTTGCAGGCGGAATAACGTCCTTTATAGAAATGCCTAATACTATACCACAAGCAACCACCCAAGAAAAGCTTCAAGCTAAATTTGATATTGCGGCCGCCTCTTCATATGCCAATTATTCTTTTATGTTTGGCGGTACCAATGATAATTTAGACGAATTGCTGAAAACAGATCCGCAGAAAGTAGCTGCAATAAAGTTGTTTTTAGGCTCCTCTACGGGTAATATGCTAGTAGATGACGAGGAAGTGCTTACAGCTATTTTTAAGGCCACAAACATGCTTATAGCGGTGCACTGTGAAGACGAACACACCATAAAGAAAAATATGCAGGAGGCCCTAGCCACCCATGGAGAAGATATTCCCATGGAAATGCATCCAAAAATACGCAGTGAAGAGGCGTGTTATTTATCGTCTTCAAAAGCCATTGCCCTGGCCAAGAAAACCGGCGCACGATTACATGTTTTTCACCTATCAACGGCAAAAGAAACCGCCCTTTTTAGTAAAGACATTCCCTTAAAAGATAAAAAAATAACAGCGGAAGTTTGCGTACATCACTTATGGTTTAACGATAAAGATTACGCTCAAAAAGGAAGCTTAATCAAGTGGAATCCTGCTGTAAAAACGGCTGCCGATCAAGCAGGTTTGTGGAAGGCACTTCTAGAAGATAGAATTGACGTGATTGCAACCGATCACGCTCCTCATACCCTAGAGGAAAAGTCGCAAATATATACAAAAGCACCTAGTGGCGGACCCCTTGTACAACACGCCCTATTGGCTATGATGGAAAAGGTAAAGCAAGGTAAAATTACCCTAGAAAAAATGGTGACCAAAATGTGCCATAACCCGGCAATTTTGTTTGAAATTGAAAAACGGGGATTTATCAAAGAAGGCTATTTTGCAGATCTAGTCCTTATTGATCCTAATGGTGTACAAACCATAGAGAGAGACTCATTATTGTATAAATGTGGATGGTCTCCCTTTGAAGGAACCACATTTCACTCAAAAGTGAGTCATACCTTTATTAATGGAAATCACGTTTATAATGAAGGTATTTTTGACGAAGATCACAAAGGAAAACAACTCACCTTTACGCGTTGATATGAAAAACTGGATGATTCTTTGCGTCGTTTTTGTTGGGATTAGTTGTACAAACGTTATTTATAATAAACCGGACAATTTAATCAGTAAGGAAAAAATGACTGAAATTTGGACGGACATTATGTTGGGATCAGCGGCAAAATCTTTGCAAACAAAAGACTTAAGAAATTACAAAAATCTAATGCCTGTCATTCTTAAGAAATACGGTATTGATTCTGTTCAATTTGTGACTAGTAATCGCTACTATACCACCCAAATTGACGCGTATGAAAAAATATTTGAGGGCGTAGAAAATCGTCTTAAAGAACTAAAACGCAGGTACGATCCAAAGGGCGCGGAGCTTGATTCTATACAAAAAAATTATAACTTAGAACCAAAGGCTAATTAATCTATTCGATACAACTTACAGGTTTTATCCAGGGTTAATTTAAGCGGTTCAAAGGTGTATTGTAAGGCACGTACTACTTTATCATGACTGTAGTGAAATTGTTCATGCGATGATTTTACAGCATGTTTGGTCAGCACTGGAGCACTTCCATTTATCCAACTACGCAAGGCTTCAATACGCCAGCCTATGGCCCCTAAAAATTTGGTAGCTCTTATAGGAGGGCGTTTTTTACCAAACGCATCTGCAATAGCGAAAAAAACATCCTTAAACGATGCATTCTCACTAACAATAATATACCGTTCATTACGCTGTTCACCGTTCATCAGTGCAATCATTATTTTAACGGTATCTTCTACGCCAACAAAGCCGGTTACTCCTTCGGTATAAAATAAAAACCCTGTAGCAAGCTGTGAAAAAATCTTTCCTGAACCCGAATTCCAAAATCCAGGACCAAGAATTATTCCTGGATTTACAATCACAACATCTATTCCTTCTTGAGCACCACGCCAAACTTCAATTTCAGCGCCGTATTTTGTAATGGCATAACCGTAATTATTTTCACTAACATTCCACTCGTTCGTTTCGCGAATGGCCGTACCCGTAATAGGCTTACCAACGGCAGCGACCGAGCTAACATAACACAGTTTTTTTATGCCGTGCTCAATACACAAATTAACCACATTAGCCGTACCTTCGATATTTACTTTTCGTAAGGCATAATAATCTTTTGGGGCAAATGAAATTAATGCTGCGGCATGATATACATGCGTAACCCCTTTAAATGCAAGGTCTAACGCGTTTATATCGGTAATGTCTGCTGAACGCCATATAATTTTTGAGTACAAGGCTTGAACCGCTGTAGTATAGTAAGCAAAAACGTTTTTCACCTTTTTTTTATGGGCTTCATTTCTATAAATTGCAATAACATTGTCATTTGTTTGCACCAATTGATACAACAAATGCGATCCTACTAATCCGGTTCCTCCTGTGACTAAAATCATGCTTCTAAAGTAACTAATATTTCATGGATGGATGGCATAGATGACCTCATTTTTTACGAATTTATCCCAACCAATTTTTTACTAAAATCTGAAAGGCATTACCGATGTGGTCTATAATAATTAAATTATTTAAGAGACTATTGGGATGGCGTCATCTTATTAAAAAAGAAAAATGCTTGCAGTTGAAATTATGCGTGATTAAACATATCTTTGCCAAAATTTATACATTATGAAGAACAATTTTGTCAATGAACTTCGCTGGAGAGGTTTATTACACGATATCATGCCCGGAACGGAAGAGCAATTAGAAAAGGAAATGACCACGGCATATATTGGCTTTGATCCCACTGCAGATTCACTTCATATTGGCAGTTTAGTACAAATCATTGTATTGATGCATTTTCAGCGCGCAGGTCATCGACCAGTGGCGCTGGTTGGAGGTGCAACAGGAATGATTGGAGATCCTTCAGGAAAATCAAAAGAACGCAATTTATTAGATGAACAAGCCTTAACGAAGAATATTAAAGGAATCAAAGGCCAGTTAGAACGGTTTTTAAATTTTTCAGATCAAGATAAAAATGCAGCCCTTCTTGTTAATAATTACGATTGGATGAAGGACCTAACATTTTTAGATTTTGCACGCGATATTGGCAAACACATTACCGTAAATTACATGATGGCTAAAGACTCTGTTAAAAACAGGTTTAGCTCTGATGCAAAAGAAGGAATGAGTTTTACCGAATTTACCTATCAATTAATTCAAGGGTATGACTTCTTACACCTCTATGAAACCTTAGATTGTAAACTTCAAATGGGAGGTTCTGACCAATGGGGAAATATTACAACAGGAACAGAATTGGTACGGAGAAAAGTCCAAGGCAAAGCGTTTGCAATCACTTGTCCGCTCATTACTAAAGCCGACGGAAGTAAGTTTGGCAAGTCAGAAGGGGGTAATATTTGGCTAGATACTGAACGTACCTCTCCATATAAATTTTATCAATATTGGTTAAATGCCTCTGATGAGGATGCCGAAAATTATATTAAAATCTTTACTTTTTTAGATCAGGAAACGATTGAAACCTTAATTGTTGAACATAATGCAGCACCGCATTTACGCTTGTTGCAAAAAACAATTGCCAATGAGGTAACCAAAATGGTGCATTCGGAAGAAGCCCTAGAAAATGCCATAATGGCCTCCTCAATTTTGTTTGGTAATTCAACAACAGACGATTTACGATCGCTAGATGAATTGACCTTCTTAGATATTTTTGACGGTGTTCAGCAAGCAGAAATTAGCCGAGAAGAAATTTCAATGGGGATTCCAATCATTGCAGCGTTAAATGAAAAAAGTGGCTTCTTAAAATCTAATGGCGAGGCGAGGCGAGCACTTAAAGAAAATTCTATTGCTGTAAATAAAGAAAAAATAACCGAAAATTATGAGCTGGGATTAAAAGATGTAATTGCAAACAATTATATTCTATTACAACGGGGTAAAAAGAACTATTTTATAATTAAAATTACGGCTTAGCTATTTTTTGCTAAAAAAATTGTTCGCTAAAAACATACTATCTCGTAGCTTTTGTTTTTTAAAGTGCTGAATGTGAGTTATTTAAAATTTCACTATGTATTTTTTACATACGGTATAGTGGGTTTATAGCGTATGGGCTTCTGAAAATAATTTGGTCGGGGTGGTAGGAGAATTGTAACATCAATTGTTTTAGTATTGAACATTAATATCGCAAAAAATGACTCAAGACATAAAACGAAAAAGAACAAGGCAGTTACTAGTAGACACCGGATACACCTTAATGAACGCTTATGGATATCACGCCATTAGTATAGATAGAGTACTTCAAGAATTAGCCATCACCAAAGGTGCGTTTTATTATCATTTTAAGAATAAGCATGAATTTGTAGCAGCCATAATTCAAGATCGATTAGCACCTGAAATTACCGCTACATTTATTACTCCACTCAATCAGCGTGGTAACCCGAAATATATTTTTGGCGATTTACTTGAAGACCAATTAATCAATAATAAACGATTAAATGTACCCGAAGGAAGCGCGTTGACCAATTTTATTATTTCGTTGAGCTATGAAGAAAATGAGTATGATTTACAAGGTCAGTTAAAAGAGATTTATGACACATGGAAGGTGGCGGTTATTAATTTACTTTATCGTGGCATTGAAGATGGGCACCTCAACAGACATATCAATACCGAAGGGGTAGCCGAATTTATTATTCATTCACTTGAAGGAGCAAGAACTATGCAGCGGGTACATGCAGGAGGTACATTTTACAATTACCTTGAACAATTTAAAGCGTACTTTGATAGCATGAAAGTTGTTTCTGAAGAACGAGAAATGAGGCCGTACAAGCTAGTTGGCTAGTAAATTACACCCTCTAATATCGGCATGATCAAATCGCCCCAAAATTTCAAATTGATTGTTTTCATGTTGTTTACCTAAATCTTGAGTAGCAATAAAGGCACAGGAATTAATATTTGCGAGGTCAATTATATTTACACCTCCAGTATGTTGATGAGGGAGTAGTTGTAACGGATCTTCAGGGTCTCTAATAAGTACCTTCATCCATGGCGGACAAGTAAATAAGCCAAGACCTTTTGAATACCCTTGGCTGAGCAATTCGGTCATTCCGTATTCCGAATGAATTGATTTGATGCCAAATCCTTGTTGTAGACGCTGATGTAATTCTTCTCGCGTAATTTCTTTCCTTCTCCCTTTCATTCCGCCTGTTTCCATAACAATGGTATGATCTAATTTAAATTGATACCGTTCAATTAGATCTAATAATGCAAAGGAAACGCCAATGAGTAGTACTTTTTCTCCGCGAGCGTCTAGTTGGCGAAGTACAGCAGCTAATGCATCTAAATCATTTAAGTAAAACCCACTCGCTGATCGTTTAGATTGTGTAATGAGATCGTTAACCATATATACCAACGACGAGCCTTTACGTTCTAAATAAGCGGGTAGCAAAGCTAAAACGGTATAGTTTTCAACATTTCCATAAACGTATTTAAATCCCTCACGGAAACTTTTTACGTATAGTTGAAGGTTTGTAACATAATGTGTACTGGTTGCTCCTCCGGTACCCGAACTTGAAAAGCTAATTTGTGGTTCTGCAGATCCGCTAATCACCCGGTGAGATTTAAAAAATTGAATGGGCAAAAAAGGAATTTGGTCAAGTTGTTGAACCAAATTAGGATCTACCTTTAAATAATTTACAAATTTTTTGTAGAGGGGATTATGCCGATATTGATAGGTAAATACCTCTAAGGCAATACGTTTAAATTCGTCAGGTGACGCAACATGAAAAATCTTGTTACTAAGCATAGTCGTATATTGGTGCAAAAATAGCCCAAATAACGCAACCTCAAATACAATTTAGTATCTATTGAGAAAATCTAATTATATTATGCTAAAGAAAATTTTAATAGGAGCGTTTTTTGTAATCGCGTGTTCGGCATGTAGTCTAGACGATAACGGATCGGATTCGAGTATAGAAACATTGCCAATTAAAGAAGCTGTTGTTCCTGATTCATTTGAATTTGGAAAAACGTATACATTAACGGTAACATATGATTTACCGGATGGATGTCACTCATTTTATGATTTATATTATGAGTATAGTGGAGATGCTAGAATTGTTGCGGTAAACTCCTTAGTACAAGGATCTCAGTGTGTAGATGTAATAAAAACTGAATCTAGAGAGTTTGTCGTTCAAGTTCAGCAATTAGAAGATTATACCTTTAGATTTTGGAAGGGTGTAGATAATGATGGTAATGATATATTTGAAGATATTGTCGTGCCCGTGAATTAAAAACTAAAAGAAAACTATGGGTTTAAAAAAACTCATAAATCAATGTAAGCATCAAAACCGAAAGGCGCAGTCTGAGATTTACCAACTCTACGCTGGTAAATTGTTCGGTCTGTGCCTTAAATATTCACGAAATTATCAAGAAGCCCAAGACAATTTACAAAACGGCTTTATTACGATATTTGAAAAAATAGACCAGTATAAGTTTAAAGGTTCCTTTGAAGGTTGGTTAAAGCGTGTAATCATCAATACGGCACTGCAAACCTATAGACAAAAGAACGTTTTAAATTTAGTTACCAATGAGTTCCCCGAAACGGAAGAGGTAGAAATAAATGATGAGGAAATTTCACTAGATTATTTGTTACAAGTAATTCAAGAGCTTCCAACTCGATATCGCATGGTGTTTAATCTTTATGTCTTAGACGGTTATTCACATAAAGAAATAGCAACCTTACTCAAAATATCTGAAGGCACATCGAAATCAAACCTTTCTCGTGCTCGCGTAATCTTGAGACAAAGAATAGAAGAAAATCAACTAAAAAAAAATGAAGCCTTGTAGTAATGGAGGAGCCTAAAAACATAGATAGACTATATCAAGAAAAGTTCAAGGATTTTGAAGTTTTTCCAGAACCAATTGTCTGGAAAAATATTGAGAAAAACTTGATGAAAAAGAAGAAGAAGAGAATCGTTCCGCTGTGGCTACGTTTAGGTAGTGCAGCGGCCATTCTTATAGGAGTTACCTTTACGGGAATATGGTATGTCAACCAACCACAACCGCTAAATAATACCATAGAAATATCCAACCAAAACAACGAACGTTTGGATAGAGAGAAGGTGATTTCTGATGAAGGAAATGCATCTTTGGAGGCGGAAACCCAATCATCAAACCCACAAAAAGAAAACATTCAATTAAAGGCAAGTTCAACCACGGTGATCACAAATACACCGCGCGCTTTGGCCACAAATAGCGCACAAGAAGAAGGGCAAAGCAACCGCACAGACGCTACGGAAATAGATCCCTTAGAATCGCAAGAAAACACTGCTACTCGTCTTGCTTTTGTTGGTACAAAAACAGTTGATTCAACTACGCGTAGTTCAATAGATTCCGAGAGACCAGAAGATGAAGCTAGTAGCAATCTCGAGGGGAAAAAAAGTTTAGTTGAGGTGGTGTTGGCACAAGCAGATCAAGAAAGTGACCTAACGGAAAAGTTACCTGCTGAACCCCTATCGAAATGGTCAATTGGGTCTAATGTGGCGCCTGTATTTTACAATGCTATAGGGAAAGGTTCGCCTATTGATCCAGATTTAGCCTTAAATGATAAATCTGCAAATACAGGGTTGTCGTATGGAATTAAGGTAAATTATAAAATTTCAGATCGTTTTACGTTACAGTCAGGACTCAATACGGTAGAATTGGGTTATGAAACGCACAATGCAGCTGCCTTGCTGTCATCAAGCCTCGTTGATGGATCTAATGCCAATATCAATGCTGAGTTAGAAGGGGTTGGAGTAGATGTTGTTTCAACTCAACAACAAAATAGTGAAACATTTAGTCAACGCTCTTTATTTGATAACTCGGGGAAGATTGACCAATCGTTTAACTATTTAGAATTTCCAGTTGAAGCTAAATATGCCCTTGTGCAAAAGAAATTAGGAATTAATTTAGTAGGAGGGTTTAGTACCTATGTACTGTATCAAAATAACATTTCCGTAACTTCTTTTGGCAAAACAACCAGCCTAGGGGAAGCTTCTAATATTAACACAGTAAATTTTAGTGGTAATGTTGGTCTAGACTTAAACTTCAGTCTCAGTAAAAAATTATATTTAAATACCTCACCCATGCTTAAGTATCAATTCAATACATTTTCAGAGAATTCAGGCGGGTTCAAACCGTATTTCTTTGGAGTTTACGCAGGGTTAAACTTTAGGTTTTAGTTGGTTAATTATATTTGGGTGGTTCCAAATATAGCTGAAAACCGGATAGCAATATCCGGTTTTTTAGTGTCTACAGGTTTTTATACCTGAGGTTAAACCGCCCATAAATCACGCTTGCTTATTTCTTATTGTTGGGTTAATATTTGTACTTTTGTGTTTTAAACTCAAAGAGATATGATAGAAATTGCACGTGATTTTGGAATAGAGAAAGCTTTGTTAGACCTGGGTCTAGAAGCAGTAAATGATGGAACTTCCACGGGGAGTACTCATTTTTCATCTGGCGATATTATAGCGAGTTATTCTCCGGTAGATGGCAAATTAATTGCTAAAGTTAAAAGCACTTCAAAAGAAGATTATGAACGCGTAATGGAAGCTGCAACTACAGCTTTTAAATCGTGGCGTACCTTACCTGCACCTCAACGTGGAGAAATTGTACGGCAATTTGGAGATCGTCTGCGCGCCTTAAAAGAACCCTTAGGTAAATTAGTGTCGTATGAAATGGGGAAAAGCTATCAAGAAGGACTAGGTGAAGTTCAAGAAATGATTGATATCTGTGATTTTGCTGTAGGTCTTTCTCGTCAACTCCACGGTTTGACAATGCACTCTGAACGTCCAGGACATCGAATGTATGAACAATACCATCCATTGGGCGTAGTTGGCATTATCTCGGCCTTTAATTTTCCAGTGGCTGTTTGGGCATGGAATACCGCTTTGGCTTGGGTTTGTGGGGATGTGTGTGTATGGAAACCTTCAGAAAAAGCACCTCTTTGTGGTGTAGCTTGTCAAAATATAGCCGCAAGTGTATTAAAAGAGAATAATGTATCCGAAGGAATTTCTTGCTTAATCAATGGCGATTATACAGTGGGTGAGATGATGACTCAAGACCCAAGAATTCCGTTAATCTCTGCTACAGGTTCAACTCGCATGGGAAAAATTGTAGCACAAACTGTTGCGGGTCGTCTTGGAAAATCTCTTTTAGAGCTAGGGGGAAATAACGCTATCATTGTGACGCCAGATGCAGATATAAAAATGACCGTAATTGGCGCTGTTTTTGGTGCTGTGGGCACCTGTGGCCAGCGTTGTACGTCAACCCGTCGTTTAATAATTCACAAAGACATATATGAACAAGTAAAAAATGCGATTGTAGCAGCCTATAAACAATTGTCAATTGGCAACCCGTTAGATGAAAATAATCATGTAGGGCCATTAATTGACAAGGATGCTGTTAAGGCTTATTCGGCTGCGCTTGAACAAGTGGTAGCGGAAGGTGGTAAACTCGTTGTAGAAGGAGGAGTATTAAGCGGTGAAGGGTATGAAAGCGGATGCTATGTGAAGCCTGCCATTGCTGAAGCACAACCACATTATAAAATTGTACAACATGAAACGTTTGCCCCCGTACTTTATTTACTTAAATACGAGGGTGATGTTGAACAGGCCATTGATATTCAAAACCAAGTGGCACAAGGGTTGTCTTCTGCAATTATGACCAATAACTTGCGTGAAGCAGAACGCTTTTTGTCTGTAAATGGTTCCGATTGTGGTATTGCCAATGTTAATATTGGAACTTCAGGTGCTGAAATTGGAGGTGCTTTTGGAGGAGAAAAAGATACAGGAGGAGGTCGTGAGTCTGGTTCTGATGCATGGAAAGTTTATATGCGTAGACAAACAAATACCATTAATTATACAACGGAATTACCACTCGCACAAGGGATCAAGTTTGACCTGTAAATTGGCTAATGGTAGTCCTAAAATAGTACAAAAAAGCCCTTCTAAAAGGGCTTTTTTAATAAAATAAATTTGGCTAATAAATAGTTTAGAAATGCTAAGGAATACTCTCCTTCTTTGGTTTTATAGAGCCTGGCGGAAGCATTTCAATTTGAATTGGGATTTTTATTTCCTTTTTTATATTAATTAGACAGTTATAGATACATGCCTTAACGTTAGTTTGTTTAAATAACGAACCAAAAGGGGAAAAATGTAAAAAAACCTTGCTTCAATGCCGAGCGTTGTCGGGAGAAGCAAGGTGTTCAATGGGTTGATTTTTGGTTAAGAATTTTTCTTTCTCTTTTGCATGACAAATATCTGCCTATCTACTCAAATTGGCAAGAGGGAAAACCCCTGAATTAACGGGGATTTTTCCCCTTTTATTCAACCTGTAGCTGCCCTAGGATTTATGTACCGTTACGCTATTGGCTTGTGCCGTAGGAAATACCAAAACATCTGCAAGGTTCACGTGTTTAGGCCGGGTAATTGCAAAGTAAATAACCTCAGCAATATCTTCCGCTTGTAAAGCATCAAATCCTTTATATACCGTTTCGGCAATAGGATCTCCTTTAAATCGAACTTGTGAAAATTCGGTTTCTACTAAGCCGGGATGTATGGCACAAACTTTTATCCCGTGCGGGTTTAAATCAATGCGCATTCCTTGTGTAAGCGCATCTACCGCATGTTTACTGGCACAATAGACATTTCCCTTTGGATAGACCTCCTTAGCTGCAGAGGAGCCAATATTAATGATTTGACCCGATTTTTGTGCGATCATTTGTGTAATTATAGGTTTACTTACGTAGAGTAAGCCTTTTACGTTTCCATCTATCATGGCATCCCAATCGTCAAGGCTTCCCGTTTGAATAGAATCTAAGCCATGCGCATTTCCCGCATTGTTAATGAGAACATCAATTGGGGTAAATGCGGTGGGAATAGTGTTGAGTTGGGCGGTGACCGCTGCCTTATCTCTAACGTCAAATTGAAGGGTGTAAACACGTGTAACTTCATCTAACTCTTTTTTGAGGGCGGATAAACGTTCCGTACGTCTTCCGCATAGAACGAGGTTTAACCCGTTTTTTGCTAATAATCGGGCGGTCGCAAGACCAATTCCACTTGTTGCTCCAGTAATTAATGCCGTTTTTTTCATTGGGGTGTATTTGAGTAGTTAAAAATACTTAAAATGTATGTATTACGGTTGTTCATGCTCATTTTATTAAAGCGAAATCCCACGCTAAAGGCATACTAATTTTAGCCTAGAAAAAAAAAATAAGAATATTTAAGCGCGATAAACGTTTCTATTAGGCAAGTGTTTTTTACTTTTAACATCAGTATTGGTATAGAATTTGAAATGATTGCTATGATAAGTAAATATAAATCAACTATTTAAGCTTATAATCATGAAAAGAATAGTACCATTTTTAGTGCTTAGTTTATTTTTTATAGGAGTGGCTAGTTTTCGCAGTCAAGCCGATCGATGGAAAGCACCCCCGGAATCTAAAAAATTAGTGAATCCAGTAACGGATAAAGCAACGTCAATTGAACGAGGTGCAAAACTATTTAAGACCCGTTGTATGATTTGCCATGGTAGTAAAGGCACGGGTGATGGAATAGGCGGGAAAGCCTTAAATCCCAAACCGCAAAATTTAACCTTAGAAATGGTTCAGACGCAAACTGACGGTGAAATTTTTTGGAAAATCACCAATGGAAGAAATGATATGATTAAATGGGGGCCAATTTTAAGTGAAAATCAACGGTGGGATTTAGTCAACTATGTGAAAACCTTATAATCAGCATCTAGCAACGGTAAATCTACACCAGCTTCGTCACATAGAGCGTATTACGTATAGGTCAATTTACGCATGATTCTTTTTGCCTCTTTTAATTTGATATATGCCGTTTTGTCGGCAAGATTTCGCAGGTGTTTTTTAGCTAATTCTAATTGGGTTTTAGCAGCCTTAAACCCATTTAGGTGGCAAATTAAATACGACGTTGGTAATTGAAGAAGATCGCGCTGCTCATTGGTGCTTAAGGGTACCTTTTTCTCTAGCTTATCTATAAGTACATTATTGTGATTATAAATATGCTTTAATAAAGCCTTGTCATAATGAGGCGGATGAAATAAAAGTTCGGTTGCGATATCGTAGGATCCATTGTCTTTAAAATTAATAACCGTTTTTTCTAATGGCACATAATTAGGATCTTTTTCAAGCCCCAATTCTACATATTCTGTAATAATAAACGACTGGCTATTGTAGTCAATTTCTACCTCATCTAGGGTAGAATAAAATAGGCGCGTTTGTTCATTTACAAGGGCAATATCTACGCGCGAATAAAGTGTCTTTTGTTCTACCGTTTTTTTTAGTCCCGCCCAACACAGTACAAATTGATCTTTAAAAACAAGGTACTGTGGATTAAGTTCGGGTTGATGCTCATTTTTAAAGTCAAAAACTCCGTCAAGGGTCAACTTTATGTTGTTTCGGGCATGTCGCTCAAGATCTTTAACAATAGACTGGTTCAAAGCGTTTATAGGTTCTTTTGTTGCGCGAATTGAGATACTCCCTTGCCGTATAAAAACCGTATTTTTTGAATATTTCCATATGCCTTTGATTAAGGAGGTGGTTTTATTGTTGGGTTGAATAGTGACTAGACCAATGACTTTGTGCCGAGGAAGTCTTGGAAAGGCAATATTTTCGTATTGAATTTTTGGTGGATTCGCTAGGTAGGCATTTATCAAGTTTTGAATCTTACTATCATCAAAAAAATCTACACCAACAATTTTATTTGTTTCATCTTCTACCCCTATGACGATATAGGCATTGTTAAACGGATTAGAATTTGAAAGGGCACAGACATGTTTTAAAAATTTTGCCTTACCTTCTTTGTGCTCAAGATTTAGTTGTATTTTTTTATCGTAAAAACTATTCTCGTCGTTGTAGGCTAAGAGGTTTTTTATGAGCAGTCGTTTGTTAATCATATTGGAACTAAAAGTACAAAAAAAACCGCCCCGAATACTCGGGGCGGTATGGTTGAAATAAATCAACCAAAATCAACTAACCAAACCTTATCTTTATACTTTCGTATTTCTTGTTTTTGTGTCGCGTTCAATTTTAAAACGCTTTCTTAATTCCGGCTTACTTCCTTTTTCTTCTTCATTTTTATATTGAAGATTTCCTCGTCCATTAAATCGGTAAGTCGTACCAGAGGCATTGTGATATAATGATATCTCTCCATCATTATTAACGGTTAATTCAAACTCTTCATTGCCGTAGGAATCATAATCTAATGTTAAAATTTTTAGATTGTCATAACCCGATACATCAAAGACCTCATAGGAACCTATATAGTCCCAATAGATATTGTCAATATTCGTGCCAAAGTCATCTTGAGAAGATCTAAATGTAGTCACGTTTTCAGGGGTAAATTGCAAGAAATTTTCATTGTCAAAATCATTGAAGGCACCTGATATACTTGTATTGGTTTTTTCCCAAGCAATATATTCTTGCAAGAAATATTCAATATTATCGTAAAACACTAAATCAAAATCAAAATTGTTTAGACGATACCCTTCTAAATAATACGAAGTATTACTGTAATTATCCCTGATAATTATTTCCTGATAATTAACTCTAATGACTTCTAAATCGTAATATCCATCGTAATCATGATCAATTTCTAAATAGCCATTACGCGTATCATAAAACCCTATTTGTAATCCCAAGCCTCCACCTGTAGATCCCAACCCAACCAAATTATTATTGGCATATAATCGTCCGTTATTAAACGTGATGGTAAAGGCGTTTGATAAAAACGGTACATCACCATTCCCAGTCGTACGATTGAAGTCTACATACCAAATATCTTGGGCGCTAATGATTTGTTCTAGGGTTAATTCATTGTCGTATCCATCGTCAACAACTACACAAGAAGTTAACAGGCTGGCGCTTATTACAAAAGCTAAGAGTAAATGTAATTTTTTCATCATTTCTTTTTTGTTTGATTTCTATTCTACTAAACCCAAAACTGTGCCAAAAATTTTATACCTGTGAAAATTAGGCATAAAGAATAAAATAATGGGCTAATTTACAGGGCTTTACTTTAATTTAGGCGAGGGTTTATTTTTTGGAGGTTGGGGTAAAGCGGTGATTTTACCGCATTGAAATTTTCCTAATATGCTCGTTCGTTGTTCCCTTCATAAAAGTTAATAAACGCTCGGTTTACGACCTTAGTTCCACCAATGGTTGGATAATTTCCACTAAAATACCAGTCGCCAAGATTTTTAGGACAGGCAATGTGTAAATTATCAATAGATTGAAAAATTACTTCAATCTTTGCATTAATGTTTTTGGTTTTGAGCATTTGTGCAATCTTATCAGAGATCTGTTCGGGTGTAAATGGAGCGTAAATTTGCTTTACATAATTTTCTATTTGAGTTTCCTCAATATTAATTTGATTTTTACACTGGGCATACACTTGGTCAACAATGTGGTATTGATCTGTTTCTTTGAGTAATTCAATGGTTGCCTTAAAGGCGATAAATTCTTCTAGCTTAGCCATGTCTATACCGTAACAATCAGGATACCTAATTTGTGGTGCAGAAGATACAATCACAATTTTTTTAGGGTTTAGACGGTCTAGTATTTTAATAATACTCTTTTTCAGGGTAGTTCCTCTTACAATACTATCATCAATAATGACTAAATTATCGGAAGGTTTTACAACGCCATAAGTAACGTCATAAACGTGAGCTACTAAATCATCTCTTGAATTATCATCGGCAATGAAGGTCCTTAATTTGGCATCTTTTATTGCTATTTTTTCAATGCGAGGACGTTCGGATAGGAGGGTAGTAAATACTTCTTTTGATAACTTTCCTTTGCCTGCTAGGATGGTTTTTAATTTGCGTTCATTGAGAAATTCTTCTGCGGCTTCAGAAATTCCAAAAAAGGAGGTTTCCGCCGTATTGGGAATATACGAGAATACCGTATTGGTTATATCGTCATCAATACTTTCTAACACCTTAGGAAAGATGAGTTTTCCAAGGGTTTTACGTTCATTGTAGATTTCTGCATCCGAACCTCTTGAAAAGTAAATGCGTTCAAAGGAGCAAGAAAGTTTTTCTGTAGGTGTTTTAATCTGCTCAACACTGGTACTCCCATCTTTTTTAATGATAAGTGCATGGGCAGGATCTAATTCCTTTACCAAATCAAAATCTACATTAAATGCGGTTTGAATAACGGGCCGTTCTGATGCCACTACCACAACTTCGTCGTCTTGATAATAGTAGGCTGGGCGAATCCCAGCAGGATCTCTAAGAACAAAGGCGTCTCCATGACCAATAATTCCCGCCATGGCATATCCTCCATCCCAATTTTTTGAGGCGCGTTGGAGTATTTTTTTAATGTTTAATTCTTTTTCAATTTCTTCGGAGGCTTCTTTTTTAGAAATGCCTTTATCTTTACAATCTTGATATAGTTTTGCCACTTCATCATCAAGAAAATGACCAATCTTTTCCATAACGGTCACTGTATCTGTATTTTCTTTTGGGTGTTGACCTAGCTCAATTAATTCTTCTAATAACTCTCCAGAGTTGGTCATATTAAAATTACCCGCAACAATAAGGTTTTTGTGTTTCCAATTGTTCTGTCTTAGGAAGGGGTGCACACTTTCAATACTATTTCTTCCAAATGTACCATACCGTACGTGACCGAGGAATAAATTACCCACATAAGGCATATTGGCTTGCTGCCATGCTAAATCAGTTTTATGGGCTGGATTTTGTTCAAGTAGGGTATTTAATCGGTCATTAATTTGAGCAAAAATATCTTGAATTGGTGCAGATTGGTTAGAGCGTACCCGACTAATATAACGTGTTCCAGGTGGAACATCAAATTTAATACTGGCAAAACCAGCACCGTCTTGTCCGCGGTTATGTTGCTTCTCCATCAATAAATACATCTTATTGATTCCGTAAAAAGAAGTACCGTATTTTTTCTGATAAAATGAAAGTGGTTTTAGTAATCGTACTAAGGCTATTCCACATTCGTGTTTAAGGGCATCACTCATAGTAATAAAAAAATCCGCATGGTATTGCGGATTGTTATTAAGTTAATTCAATTTCAAATTGTGTAAGGATTTTAAATTCGTGTAAACGATTTAAGACTTCCTCTTTACGTAAAGATAGCATGCGTTCTGTGCCAAATTTTTCGACACAAAAAGAGGCTAAATTTGAGCCGTAAATTACGGCGTTTTTCATATTCTCAAACGAAATATCTTCTGTCTTGGCTAAATATCCAGAGAAACCACCGGCAAACGTATCTCCAGCACCTGTTGGATCAAATACTTCGGCTAGTGGTAAGGCAGGTGCGTAAAACATTTTCCCGTTGTGTACAAGTAGAGCCCCATGCTCTCCTTTTTTTATCACCACGTATTCTGGACCCATTTCATGAATCTTTTTCGCTGCATTTACTAAGGAATATTCACCACTTAATTGTCGCGCCTCTTCGTCATTAATAGTAATCACGTCTACGCGTTTGATTACATCCTTTAGTTCATCAAGGGCTACATCCATCCAAAAATTCATGGTATCAAGTACCACTAATTTTGGGGTTACCGTCATTTGGTCTAAGACGGCACTCTGTACACTAGGATGTAAGTTTCCTAACATAACAATAGGTGCATCTTTATATTTATTAGGAACCACGGGATTAAAATCGGCTAAGGTATTTAGCTCTGTAATTAAGGTATCGCGAGAATTCATATCGTTGTGATACTTTCCACTCCAGAAAAATGTTTTTCCATCGGGAACAATTTCAACTCCAGACGTGTCGATATTTCTATCGTTGAGAAGTGTTAAATACGCTGCTGGAAAATCACCTCCAACAACAGATACGATGCCGGCATCAATATCAAAATTAGCGGCAGACAATCCTATAAAGGTGGCTGCACCACCAAGAATTCTATCTGTTTTACCAAAAGGTGTTTCAATTTGGTCAAAAGCAACTGTTCCTACAATTAAAAGTTTACTCATATCTATTGTTTCACTACGGTTTTGCGTTCAAAAAACTTAACTTTGCAAAAATAACTTTTAAAAATGACTATTAAAGAAATACAAGAAGAAATTGTAGATGAATTTGCATTATTTGAAGATTGGATGGATCGTTATGAACATCTCATTGCTTTAGGAAAGTCAATTGATAAAATAGAAGATAACTATAAAACCGACGCGTATACCATTAAAGGATGCCAATCAAAAGTGTGGCTATACGCCGAAAAAAAAGACAATCATATTGTGTATACGGCCGATAGTGATGCCATTTTAACGAAGGGAATTATTGGTCTATTACTTCGGGTTTATTCTAATCAGCCCGCAGAAGAGATTTTGAAATCAGATACTGATTTTATAGATGAAATTGGATTAAAAGAACATTTATCACCTACACGAGCCAATGGCTTGGTCTCTATGATAAAGCAGATTAAACTTTATGCCATCGCGTTGCAATCAAATTAGCTAGCGCGCTTCTTATCAGTATACTAGACTTATATTAACCGTTAAATCCAACAGGAATCGCCTCCCCCCTTGTTTCCTCGCTTACTAAGTTACTAGGTTGACTTACACCACCAGGGTTTCCTTTTTGCCGTGTGAATTTATTTGTGTTTTGACCGTGCAATACCGTACCTTTGTAGACTAAATTAATCTTATGACAACAGCAGAAGCACAAGCCTTAGGAGATAAAATTGTAGTCGTGTTAAAAACGATTTACGATCCAGAAATTCCAGTAGATATATATGAATTAGGTCTTATTTACGATGTAATGGTAAATGAAGATTATGAAGCAAAAATTTTAATGACCCTTACGTCACCTAATTGTCCCGTGGCCGAAACCTTACCTGTAGAGGTAGAGGAAAAGGTGAAAACACTTGATGAAATAAAAGATGCCGAAGTTGAAATCACTTTTGATCCTACATGGACTCAAGATATGATGAGTGAAGAGGCAAAACTTGAACTAGGATTTTTGTAATGGATAATATTGTCAATAGGGTCGATAAAAGTCCGCTAGTTACCATCGATCTTGAAGCGTTCTATCCTGATGGGATGCGGACAACCATTGATATAGCCGCATGGTTACACGAAGGTTTGATTCTTCGTGAAAAGGAGTTTAGGGCCTATGTACAAGCGCATCCTTGGCAAGATTATCAAGGTCACTTTGTGGCATTGACTTGTTCTACAGATGCCATTATACCCTCGTGGGCCTATTTGTTGGTGACCACGCAATTAACCGGCATTGCCAATATAGTTATTGTGGGGACCTTAGCTGAATTAGAAGTCATTATTTACCAAAAGATCATCGCTAATTTACCGCTCGAAGCATATCGCGATAAGCCGGTCATTATTAAGGGATGTGCCCATAAACCTATTCCTATAAGCGTGTCGGTACTACTCGTAACTAAACTTCAGCCAGTGGTTAAATCACTAATGTTTGGAGAAGCCTGCTCTACCGTTCCCTTATTTAAAAAATAGAAAAAGGGAGGTTTAAGAGAAATTATGTACTTTTGCGCACTTTAAATTTTAAAAACATGAAAAAATTACTAGTTACATTCACCGTATTATTTGCTTTTTCTACATCGTATGCACAAACATTAGATGAATTAAAAGCGACACAAAAAACAAAAAAAGATTCTATCGCAGCTATTCAAGGTAGAGTAGATGCACTACAGGGTCAAATTAATGCTTTTCCAGGATGGCAAAAAGGTGCCTTTGGTACGATAGGAGGAAGTCTTTCTAACTTTGACAATTGGTATTCTAAAGGAGCAGCAAATTCATCAACTGGTAACATCGGGTTTACAGTTAACGCGTACGCAAATTTAATGCAGGAAAAATATTTCTGGAGAAATGCAGCCAATGTTAACTTAACCTGGGTAAAACTTGATGACAAAGATGATCCAACGGATTCTGATAACTTTGAAGAAGCAACAGACGTTTTTACCGTATCTTCATTATTTGGGTATAAGCTAAGCAAGAATTTCGCAATTTCTGCTTTAGGTGAATACAGAACAACTGTATTATCTAATTTCAACGATCCTGGATACCTTGACTTAGGGGTAGGGGCAACATGGACTCCTATTACTGATTTAGTTGTTGTAATTCATCCGTTAAACTACAACTTTGTATTTAGTAAAGGAACCTCTGTTTTTGAATCTTCATTAGGGGCGAAAATTGTGGCAGACTATACTAAAAAAATTGGCGCAGTAAATTTCAAATCTAATTTATCAATGTTCAACAGTTACGAAAGTTCAGATTATTCAAACTGGACATGGACCAACTCATTTGGCTATACCTTATGGAAAATGATTGGTGTTGGTTTTGATGTTGGTTTGAGAAAAAATAAACAAGAAGCCTTAAACTATGCCTTAACAGGACCTACGCCTATGCCTTCTGCAACATTTGATAATATTGATAATAAATTGCAAACGTATTGGATGCTCGGGTTAAACTACGCATTCTAAGTTGTACTTAAACACCTAATTAAAGCCCTCAACAGAGGGCTTTTTTTTT
>JGI24723J26617_10001001_pt1 | contig 25995 bp, 21 predicted proteins | sample Cruoilmetagenom6_FD_26617 | JGI IMG/M metagenome (IMG submission 26617)
TCAACCCTGGCTTCAAATTGTCTCAAGAAACCATTGTCCTTAATTTCTACTTCATTCATATAGTTTGATTTTAAATAATGACTAATTTTGGATCATAACGTTCTCAAATTACAATCTAGGCTCATAAACTAAATAAACACATAAGTAGGGACGAAAAAGCCAAGAGAACAAAGTTAGTGAAAAAATAGTTATTATCCTATTAATACAGTATGCAGGAAAACCAAACGTTCCAAAATAAAAAACATGTTTATTTCATGCCGGGCATGGCGGCCAATCCATCCATTTTTGACAAAATAGACTTGCCTGGCGAGACTTTCGAAAAACATTTTTTGGATTGGACGGTTCCTGATAAGAATATTAGTCTGGAGGACTATGCCTTAAAAATGTCCCGCCTTGTTAAACATGATGATGCCGTTCTTATTGGCGTCTCATTTGGCGGCATTCTGGTACAGGAGATGGCAAAGCACATTAAAGTGGCAAAGGTCATTATTATTTCAAGTGTAAAAAGTAATTTGGAACTGCCCAAAAGAATGATTTTTGCCAAGTATACCAAAGTGCACAAACTCTTGCCAACCGGCTTGGTAAACAACATGGAATTATTGGCAAAATATGCATTTGGGGAAACCGTCCCAAAACGCTTGGCACTTTATGAGCAGTATTTGTCCGTCCGTGATAAATATTACCTTGATTGGTCTATAGATGCTATAGTTAATTGGAAACAAACCAAACACACGGAAAATATAGTTCATATACATGGTGAAAATGACCCAGTTTTCCCTATAGGTAAAATAAAAAACTGCATTAGGGTCAAAAATGGGACCCATACGATGATAATTCACCGATCAAAATGGTTTAATGAACACTTACCCACAATTATTTTGCAATAAGGCAGTTGTATTTAATATCTTTGAGGTAGAAATAGGTAAACGGCTTGGACCACCAAGGAATTGAACCTATCTACCCAATGTAGCAAGGAGTATTGGAAAGTTTAGAAATTTAAAATTAGAACATATGAAGGTTATAAAGAATATTTTAATGATTTTGGGCGTTTTTTTTGTAGGCAGCACCTTGATATTTGCAGTGCAAAACCAGTACAAGGAAACGGCCATGCTGGTCGAGGAGTCCCAGCCAAAAAAAAATGATGGGGAGGAAACGGGCTATCGGATAACGGCCATTGAAATACCGGATGATTTAAACTTTTCAGGAGAACCGGTCCCTTTTGACGATCCAGAAATAATGGAGCGGGTAGACCGTGAGTTTTTGGTGAATACCTATTGGCAATCCAACGCCCTCTTATTAATGAAAAGGGCCAACAAATTTTTCCCTATCATTGAGCCTATCTTGGCGAAAAATGGAATTCCTGACGATTTTAAATATTTGGCCTTGGCAGAAAGTGGGCTTCAAAACGTGGTTTCACCTGCAGGAGCCACAGGCTTTTGGCAGATAATGAGTGCCACAGGTAGGGAATACGGCCTGGAAATCAACAGCAATGTTGACGAAAGGTACCACATTGAAAAATCTACCGAAGTTGCCTGTAAATACCTCAAAAAGTCCAAGGAAAAATTTGGCAGTTGGACCTTGGCCGCTGCTGCATACAACGCCGGGGCGGGTGGAATCCAAAAATATATGGGGATACAGAAGGCCGACGGCTATTACGATCTCCTTTTGGGTGAAGAAACAGGTCGCTATGTATTTAGGATATTGGCCATTAAAGAAATACTATCCAATCCTGAGAAATACGGATTTCATCTTGAAAAAGAGGATATGTATACCGCTGTTCCAACCTTCAATGTTGAAATTGATGAACCAGTGCGCAATTTTGCCGATTTTGCAAATCAGTACGAGATCAACTACAAAATTTTAAAAAGACACAATCCCTGGTTGCGGGAGCCACATTTAAATAATTCTTCCAAGAAGAAATATACCATAGAAATCCCCATTAAAGGATACTACAAGATTTCCAAGTAATGGTTACTTTCCTAAAGGATAATATTTGGCCAGTACTTTTAGGAATTAATTATTTATTGGTCATTATTTTTTCGGTCTTGATCGTTCTTAAAAACAGGAATCCGGTCAAGACCTTGTCTTATATATTTGTTTTGGCAACATTACCCTTTATTGGGCTGCTGGTCTATTATTTTTTTGGGCAGGACTATAGAAAGGACAAGATTTTTGAAAAAAAATATGTCGAGGACAATGGCCGATTAAAAAAATGGCGCAACAGCTTTAGTCTCAATAATTCGGAACGGGAAGATTTAAAGGATTTTTTAGGTGAAGGTATTTATAAGATATACCGATTAATGAGGAATAACGAAAGGGCCGTTCTTACCTTTGACAATGAGGTTGATATCCTTATAAATGGAGAGGAAAAGTTTAAATATCTGAGACAAGATCTAGAAAAGGCAAAACACCACATCCATCTGGAATACTTTGTGCTATTCGACAAAGGTTTGGGAAGTGAAATTATTGAAATACTGTGTAAGAAGGCACAAGAAGGAATCATCGTAAGACTTATTTATGATGATGTTGGAAGTAGTATTTCGAAAGTTTACAAAAAACAGCTTACGGATAGTGGCGTGAAGCATTTTCCATTTATGCCTGTTCTGTTCTCCAACTCTACCAGTAAACTCAATTATAGGGACCATAGAAAAATAGTGGTCATAGATGGTAATATTGGATATGTTGGAGGCATTAATTTGGATCAGAAATACGACAACACCTTTGATAATGAACGGTATTGGAGGGATACGCATTTACGCATTAGGGGAGGAGCCGTTGGTTCCCTACAGTCCTCATTTGTCCTTAGTTGGAATTTTGCGGCCAAGGATACCATGGAAATAGAGAAAATACTACTCCCTAAACAAAAATCCGANCCCCAAAAACCCGTAGCAATACAAATTGCGGCAAGTGGNCCTGACAGCGATTGGGCCAATATAATGGAAGCCATGTTTTGNGCCATCAACACTGCTCATGAAAGTATATTGATCACCACGCCTTATTTTATGCCCAATTCAGCTATTTTAACAGCATTGACCACAGCGGCGAGAAGTGGGGTGGAAGTAAAAATTATAGTGCCTTACGAATCGGATTCAGCGGTGGCCCAATATGCCACGGACTCCTATATTGAGGAATGTCTGCTTTCCGGCATCTCCATATATCGCTATAAGAAAGGGTTTATACATGCCAAGACCTTNGTTATAGATGATATGTTTTCCAGTGTAGGAACGGCCAATATGGATTACCGAAGCTTCTCCATGAATTTTGAAATAAACGCCCTATTATATAATACGGAGATTAATCAACAAATGCGAAAACAATTCCACTTAGACCTTCAGGACTGTGAAGAAGTTACCTTGGATCGCTGGGAAAACAGAAACATAATTAGAAGGTTAAAGGAATCCTTTAGCCGACTTTTTGCTCCACTACTGTAGAGGTCACTAACAGGGATAGAATGCCAAACCGGGTAACCGGAACCTAAGTTAGATTTTCTTCAATTGTTGCTGCATCATCTTGATCTGTTCCGCGAGCATATTCTGTTTGTCCAGTTTCTTGGCTTCATTCAATAGCATGGTTGCTTCCCTTTTTCTACGTTTTTGCATGGCAATACCAGCAAGGCTCAATTTGGCCATTGCCACATCGTAATCCATGTTTAAGCCAAATTTTAATGCTTTTTTAAAGAATTTTTCGGCCTGGGTAAGATTCGTCTGTGAGAAAATGATACCATTTAAATAATTATAGTAGCCATTTTGCTTTTTGGTAAGGGCAGTATCCGGATTTTTAATTTTATCGAGCCATTTTTTGGTACCCGCCAAATCTTGCTTGCGCATTTTAAGAAACGCCAACAGAATTATCTCATTTCTATAATAAAGGAATATAAAAATGGAGGAAAGTAGTAATAGGGAAATTCCATTACCAATGTTACCTTCTACAAATTGATATACCGCATAAGCTATTATTAATGCAGCTATAACTAGTTTTAAATTTTTATTGAACATATTACTTATTAATTAATTCGTACGTAATTTTAGATTTAATAGTGGTCGGAATTTCTTGTCCGCCCATTTGTGTCATTGTGGATGTTCCCGTAGATAGACCTTCCACCAGCATATGAATGATAAAACCGGTATTGACATCTACCGTCACCGCTGTGGTCTGCGTGCCACTGAGTTTCATTATGGTATTGGCATCCGTTACATCCATCAACACCGTAGCCTTACCACTAATCGTAGCTTTATTGTCTACAATACTTTTAAGTGTCCACATATTGGTTGTCTTTAATTTACCATTATAGACATTCTCCCATTTATCGTTTACCTTAACCTTCTTGTCTGGATAAATAAAGGTCATCTGCTTATAACTGTTGGACAAGGCTTCAGACCCGAACTCATTTTCCAGGGATTTTTTCATCATATTGATAGAGAATTCATCTTCCAGGCCAGAAGCCCTTGCCATTTTGGAAACCAGACTATCACCACCTTGAACCTTCAATATATTTCCGGTCTTTGCCAAGACCATTTTCACCGGATTGTTCAATATGGTATTGAACACTTTGGATTGCATGTCCTCATCATTAACCTCTTTAGCCCGTACATTCATTAATTCCCCTTGTATGCTAGAGGTCATTTTTAAGTTCAAATCCTTAAATGTCAAGGCAACATCATAACCATTATCAACCTCTCCCAGCACCTTAAATTCCAATATACCATCAATGTGATTCGTGATTTCATGGGTTGCACCGTCCAATTCCTGGGTAATAATCTGCACGGCATCTTGCCTGACCTTAAAAACATCTCCCTTTTTTAAATGATATTGCAATGTGGTCTGTCCATAAACACCCATATTGCATAGGATGCAAACCATTAAAAAAATAAAGCGCTTCATGTTTAATTGTCATACTGGTTAAGCCGTTGCAAAAGTAGTAAAATCCAGTGGGCCTCATAGTGGGCAATCCTAAAAAAAATATTTTTTTAATTAGATTTGTCAATGCAAAAACTCTTTGTATATTTGCAGCCGGATTTTGCTGTCGATGAAGCAAAATTAAATATTGTCCAAAAGAAATTTAAGCATACTATAAAAAATACGCTACGATGAGCAAAAGAACATTTCAACCATCAAAAAGGAAGAGAAAAAACAAACATGGTTTTAGGGAACGTATGGCTTCTGCCAATGGTAGAAAAGTTCTAGCTAGAAGAAGAGCTAAAGGAAGAAAAAAACTATCTGTATCCTCGGAGCTGAAGCACAAAAAATAATGATAAAATTGTTTTTTTAAAATAACAAGGTGTTACTTTTTCCGAAGTAGCACCTTTTTTTTGTCCAATTCCCTTTTTTCATATATTTAAATAACTAGTATAATGCCCAAAAGAAAAGATTTAAACTCAATTTTAATTATTGGTTCTGGACCCATCGTTATTGGTCAAGCGTGTGAATTTGATTATTCAGGTACACAGGCCTTGAGATCTTTAAGAGAAGATGGCATAGAAACGATCCTCATTAACAGTAACCCGGCAACAATCATGACCGATCCTACTATGGCCGATCATGTTTACTTAAAACCNTTGACTACAAAATCAATTAGGGAGATTTTGGAAAAACACCCCAACATTGATGCAGTCTTACCTACTATGGGGGGGCAAACAGCATTAAATCTTTGTATTGAGGCAGATACCAAAGGAATTTGGGAAGATTACGGAGTAAAGATCATAGGTGTGGACATTGACGCCATAAATATAACGGAGGACAGGGAAAAATTTCGCGAATTAATGCTTAAAATTGGTGTTGGTATGGCACCACAAGCAACCGCCACTTCCTTTTTAAAAGGTAAGGAAATTGCTCAAGAATTTGGATTTCCCCTGGTTATCAGGGCCTCCTATACCCTTGGTGGTGCCGGAGCTGCCATAGTATACAAACCAGAGGATTTTGACGAACTTCTTAGTCATGGATTGGAAGTTTCGCCAATTCATGAGGTTATGATCGATAAGGCCCTAATGGGATGGAAGGAATATGAACTGGAGCTGCTTAGGGATAAAAATGATAACGTTGTCATTATTTGTACCATTGAAAATATGGACCCCATGGGAATCCATACAGGAGACTCCATTACCGTAGCACCTGCGATGACGCTGTCCGACAGAACCTTCCAGAGAATGAGGGATATGGCCATTAAAATGATGCGCAGTATAGGGGATTTTGCGGGAGGATGCAACGTTCAGTTTGCGGTTAGTCCAGATGAAAAAGAAGACATTATTGCCATAGAGATCAATCCCAGGGTTTCCAGATCATCGGCATTGGCATCAAAGGCCACTGGATATCCCATTGCCAAGATTGCCGCTAAATTGGCCATAGGGTATAATTTAAATGAGTTGAGCAATCAGATTACAAAATCTACCTCTGCCTTATTTGAACCTACTCTGGATTATGTAATTGTAAAAATACCTCGTTGGAACTTTGATAAGTTTGAAGGTTCGGATAGAACTTTGGGACTCCAGATGAAATCGGTTGGAGAAGTAATGGGTATTGGACGATCCTTTCAAGAGGCCCTGCACAAAGCCACCCAGTCTTTGGAGATCAAGAGGAACGGACTAGGAGCGGATGGTAAGGGGTACACCAATTACGACGAGATTATCAGCAAACTCACCATCCCAAGTTGGGACCGTGTCTTTGTAATTTATGATGCCATACAATTGGGAATTCCGTTGAGCAGGATCCATGAGATCACTAAAATAGATATGTGGTTCTTAAAGCAGTACGAAGAACTTTATCAGTTGGAAAAGGAAATTTCCAATTTCAACATTGAAACACTTTCCAAAGACCTGCTTTTGGAAGCCAAGCAAAAAGGGTTTGCCGACCGACAGATTGCCCATATGCTGGATTGCTATGAGAGTGAGGTATATAACAAACGGGTTGCCCTCAATATAAACAGGGTTTACAAATTGGTTGATACCTGTGCCGCCGAGTTCAAGGCCATGACCCCTTATTATTACTCTACTTTTGAGGCTGAAATAGAAACCCCGGACGGGAAGAAATATGTAGAGAACGACAGTATTGTAACGGACAAGAAAAAAATAGTGGTCTTGGGCTCTGGACCCAACCGGATAGGACAGGGTATAGAATTTGACTACTGCTGTGTACATGGAGTATTGGCCGCTTCGGAATGCGGGTATGAGACCATCATGATCAATTGTAATCCCGAAACCGTTTCCACAGATTTCGATATTTCGGACAAGTTGTATTTTGAGCCGGTATTCTGGGAGCACATCTATGATATTATCAGACATGAAAAACCGGAGGGAGTTATTGTACAACTTGGTGGGCAAACAGCCCTTAAGTTGGCAGAAAAACTTGACAAATACGGTATTAAAATAATAGGCACCAGTTTCAAAGCCTTGGATTTGGCTGAGGATAGGGGAAGTTTTTCCAATTTATTGGCCGAAAACAATATTCCCTTCCCCCAGTTTGGTGTAGCCGAAACTGCCGATGAGGCTTTGGCGCTTTCAGATGAATTGGACTTTCCATTATTAGTAAGGCCATCATATGTTTTGGGCGGACAAGGAATGAAAATCGTAATCAACAAGGAAGAATTGGAGGAACATGTTGTAGACCTTCTGAGGAAAATACCTAATAACAAATTGTTGTTGGATCATTATTTGGATGGTGCCATAGAGGCCGAAGCTGATGCCATTTGTGATGGTGAAGATGTTTATATCATCGGGATTATGGAACATATAGAACCATGTGGGATACACTCCGGGGATTCCAACGCCACCCTGCCCCCTTTTAATTTGGGCGAATTTGTATTGCAACAAATAAAGGACCATACCAAAAAAATTGCCTTGGCCCTTAATACGGTAGGACTGATCAATATACAGTTCGCCATCAAGGATGATATTGTATACATCATAGAGGCTAACCCTAGGGCATCCAGAACGGTTCCATTTATTGCCAAGGCTTACAAAGAGCCTTATGTAAATTATGCCACCAAGGTGATGTTGGGGGAGAAAAAAGTAAAGGACTTTACTTTTAATCCGCAATTGGATGGCTATGCCATAAAGCAACCTGTATTTTCCTTTAATAAATTCCCTAACGTAAATAAGAATTTAGGCCCTGAAATGAAGAGTACGGGGGAAAGCATCTTGTTTATAGACAGTCTAAAAGACGATGAATTCTACAACCTGTATTCCAGGCGTAAGATGTACTTGAGCAAATAGTTGCAAGATTTATGGATACTGGAAGTGAATCCTTTCCAGATAAAAAAAACTCCTTTTTCCCATAGTTTGGAAAAAGGAGTTTTTTTTGTTTAAATAGATAAAGGTTCCCGTTAAGCCATTTAGTTAGGCACCTCTAAAGACCAGAGCGGGAAGACGCAATTCGTCCAGATAATTTTCCTACCTAATCATTTATTCGGTAGCACTTTTAAAGGCGTCTATACCTCCAACAACAGGTAAGGTTAACGCAGTTGCATCAAGATCAACCGATAATTCCGTTCCGGGATCGGGCAAAAGCGTAAATTCCCTGTCACTAGAGAAAATCATAAGTGCAATTTGTTGGCCTTTTGGTATAACCTGATCATCGGGCATCAATTCAAAGGATAGATTGTAGAAGGTTCCNGGGACCAATGGTTCGCTGTGGGTAAGGGAACTATGGTTTTGTGGNTCTGCCCAACCACGGGTTATGATGTTATCCGTTATTTTTACATTCTTGCCATCATTCCAAGGTAAGGAAACCAACCAAACCGATAAATTGGCAGCAGCTTTGTTGCTCGCCACNGAAATACTAATTTTAGGGANTCCTGATAAGTGAATATCCTGGGTCAANGTTGGGGTAATATAAAGCAGGCGNTGATTTGTATTCTCAGCCTTGGCCAAAGTTTCTCCAGAAAAGGAAAAGTTATCCACTAAGGTTTCCACTCCTTGATCGTCCTTTTTTTCTGTTTTTAATCCACCTATCTCCGGTGCACCACCTTCAAGATATAAAGTTACGGGTGCCGCTTCCGGATTTGGATAATCCTCATAGGGCGTAGGATTTAGTTTATCATCATTCTCACGAACAATCCAGGCCTTGGCATCCTCTTCCACTCCATTTTCAACTCCGTGCAAATAATGGGTAAACCACTTATTCATAAGGGTTAGAGGCGGCTCTCCACCATGCCCGTTCTGGTGATAATATATTTGGGTAGGCAAGCCTTTATCCTTGGCGGCCTTGTAAATTCTATAACTATGTTCGGGCATTACATTCCAATCATTAAATCCGTGTGCCATGAATAAAGCAGCCTTCATGGGTTCCATATCGTTTAAATAATCACGCCCCGCCCAAAACTCGTTGTAATCACCTGTAATACGGTCCATACCGTTTTTCATCTCAGTATCCCTAACAACCCTATTATTGTAGGCCCGTTTGGACTCGTCCCCGCTGTGTATAAAATCGTAAAGCACGTCTATATCTTCTCCTAAAAATCCTCCTGGGGAACGTACAAGACCATTGGATCTATAGTAATGGTAATAGGAAGTATTGGGGGCGATGGGAATAATGGCTTCCAACCCCTCAACTCCAGTGGTAGCGGCAGCCAATGGTATGGTCCCATTATAGGAAGTCCCTGTCATACCTACTTTTCCGGTAGACCAATAAGCCTTTACCCTTTCTTTTCCATAAGGCTCCGTATAACCCTTGGCCCTACCACATAACCAATCAATGACCGCTTTAGGGGCCAAGGACTCATTGTCCCCTCCAACAGTGGGAGAACCTTGTGACAACCCTGTACCCGGCGAAGAGGAATGCACTACAATATAACCCCGGGGAACCCAAGTTTTTATATGTGATTTGGAAATATAGGGTCTTTTCCCTGTCCTAACTACATTTGGGTGTAAACGCTCTTTGGGTGTTTCCCCCAATTCATGTCGTACATCCCAAAAAATCTCATTTAAATTGGAAGCCACACCTGCAAAATATGGACTACTGATGTAAATGATAGGCAATTTGAGTCCTTCCGTTTCAGTTTGACCAGGTCGGGTGACCGAGACGTGCATTCTGTCTTTCTTGCCATCCCCATCGGTATCAAATTCAGTTTCAACCCATAGGTCGTGTGTTATCCAAGTTGCTTCATCACTAAATCCGGGAACAACCTGGGCCTCACCGTTCTCGAAAATTGGAATAGATTTTTTTTCCAATAATGTTCCACTCTTCTGGGCGCTAACTATGGTTAGTACACCCATTAAAAATGTGAATAAAAATGCAATTTTGTTTTTTATCATAATCGACTTTAAATTAATATATAGAATTTAGGTTTAAATTATTTGGGAAAAGGTTGTTGATGCAAAACCAATCAATGTTCAAGATAATATAGGTTTCNATAAATGATTTTGGGTAGGNAATTTAATGGAAGCTACCAACCCAACACCATAAAACGGACTGGATACAGATGTCCCTATAGTAACCGATAATTTGCTTGGAAAGGAATTTTCAACCCACATGTAGACTTGTACTATATAGCAATTATTTGCAGCGAATATAAACAAAAATTATGGTACAGGGTTTCCAATAAGTTAGCCAATCCATATGATTTAATGACTTTCAATACATTCNGTAATTGGACTTAAAAGCACTTTACAGGCCCTAAGAGGGGGAGCATTANGCACTATAAGAATTTGCTCTTCATTCCTTATTACACTATTGCGGGCCAGGATGGTCGACACAATTTTATTGTCCACCCAACGTATCGGAAAAAACTGATTATTCCAGGCTTTGTATTTGTCTCTCGACCATTTTCAAAATGACATGTAGGATTTAATCCCGATTTTTTATCATATTTAAAGAGAACCCGCCCAGAACCATGATGATAATGGCAATGATGGCCCACAACCATAGCTTATTTTTAAAAATAGGCTCCTGCTCCAAAAATTGTAGATTGCGTAACCTTTGTTCACTACCTACTTTTAAAGGAGCAAGGGTTTCTGGGATATTTTTGGAAAATTGTGCAATGTCGTAGTTCGGAAAGGAACCTTCACTATTTCCATAAGTTAGATAATAAGTTCCTTCCTTGGTAAACCTGGCAACCAATTCATGTAGAAATCCCTTTACTTGAAAATTTTCATAGGTTAGCGGCTGATTATCTCCATTGTAGACCGTTATTTTTATTTTTTGCACAATAGTACTGGGAAAATCAAAACTACTTTCTTCCAATGAACTCAATGTCCCTTTTAGCAAAGTATTATAATTATACTTCCAACCCTTATCGGTTTTAACACTATCTATTATATGTGATATGGCAATTGGTCTATAAAAATCATATTGTTCCCGTACCCCAAAGGAAATGGAACCAACTGGAATAGGCTTGGCCAGATCCACTATTATTTCTGTAGTATTTTTGGCTCTATTCCCATCAATCATCACTTCATTGATCGGATATTTTTTATACTCCCCATCTGTGGATTCATTATCAAAAATTTGGGCAGATATTAAATTAGGCTTTTTATCACTTTTAATGTGTAACCTAAAAAAACGGTATTTGGAATTGGGAAGGATAACGGTCGTAAATTCATAATCCGTCAGTTCATTTTTTATGGATAGAATACGATAATCATTTACCAGAGTAAACCATTCCTCTTGTTGCCAACTACCTTGCAGATCTATATTCCAATCGAAATTCCTCTCCTTAAAATTCAAATCTATTTGATTTATAGAAACCGCGGCAGGCACTTCAAAAGTATAATAATAGCCATTGTTGTTATACGACGTATTCAATGTTTTGAAAGTAATAGCCCTACTGTTGATTTTTTTGGAATTGATACGGAGCAGATAGGGAACTTCAATAGTATCGTTATTGTTCCCCAAGCCATATATTCTAAGATCGGATAAATCCCTTGATACCTTGCCAAAAATTGAATCGGGTAATGGTACCCTGTGCCATTGATCATTTACCCCTGTAATCGATCTCTTGAATTGATAATGGTCCATTTGACCGTAGCACAGGGAACAAGTCAAAAGGAGTATGAGGATGATTTGTCTATTTCTCCACTTCATTGGATATAATATGTTTGTATTTATTGTACAAAAAAGATATAATCAATAATAGCACACCCAAGGAAACGAAGACAACAGTCTTCGCTAGTGTATCCAAATGTGATATGTCATATAGGAAAAGTTTAACCAATGTAACTCCAAATAGGGCAATAGCCATTATCCGCAGATGTTTCTTGTTTTTCCATATACCCAAAACGATTAGAAATAGCGCATAAAGACCCCANAATATACTAAGTCCCAACTTGTAGGACTGTGTAAATTCCATAATATCCATCCAATGGATCAATTCACTACAGGAAATCCAAAGTATTGTAATATATAATAAAAGATCATAGCCAATACTAAAACGCAGTTTTAAAAATTCTTGTCGCTTGTACATATATGTGGCGTATAAAGTAAGACCAACAAAAAAATAAGAGACGTATCTAATTATTATATTCCAGGCACCAATATGGTAATATTCATTATTGATCCTATCCAAATAACTTTCCCGAAGTTCGCTGATCCCATAAAGGCCGATAAACAAAAAGAAAGCAATTGCCAAAGTATTTATACCTATTTGAAATACACCCAATTGATGACTCTTCAGCCTTTTAATGTTAATAAACGAAAGTACCGACATAAACAACAAGGTATAGTTAATGGTCCAAATATTCCTAAAACTTTTAATGTCATAATTCCACAGATAACTGGGATGATCTTGGCCTTCTGGTGTAATAAAAAGGGCAGAATCTAAGTATAATTGGTCCCAATAGGTGGTTATTTCAATCCTGAGGGCAAAATAAGTTATCAATACCAGAATGACCGGAATGGACATGGAAATGATTCTTAAGTAGGTGTTTCTGGATTTATTGCTAGGGGAGTCCCGTTGATTTAGGTCTGTCCAATACATGAACCCGAAAGCACAGATACTCAGCAATGACGTAAGAAAATTTAAATTCAATAAGGGTCTTATCTTTGTTCCACTATCAACAGGATCGTAGACACTATAAACCCACGACCAATCTTCAAAGATGCTCAATACGGCCAATAGCATTAAGGGAAAGGAGAGTTGTTCATATATGGTAACATGTTTGGATCGTCCAAGCCAGAATAATAAGGTGGCCTCTCCAGCCCATAATAGGGTTACCCAATTTGCATCCAATTGAACAGGGACGGCAATAGTTATAAACACCAGGACCAAGCCAATAATAAAATAAAATAAATTAACGTCGGCCAGTTTCTGGCGATAGATTAGAAAGCCTACTACAAAATGGATTAGGGCGTTTATAAGCGTAAATAATCCCAAAAGTTGTTTTCCTGCCTCATGATTATTCAATATACTATAACCCAATCCAAAAAAGATCATGGAATTTAGCAAAAGGAGTATCACATCGGTAATTCCAAATTTTTCTTTTTGCAAGAGTTTATATCCCAGAAAGGCCATGTAAAATATAAGAAAAAACAGGCCCATAAAAATCAAAGCCATTCCCAAATGTTCTTCTGTTTTATACTTTGATAGGTACCAAACAAAAAACATAAACCAGGTCAATCCAAAAGAGGAATAATAAAGTGGTTTCCAATATTTTTTAAATGCGATGATAAGGATACCAATATTAATAATTGCCATGTAACCAAATAGCACCATCACTTCATCCGAACCTTCACTCAACAAAAATGGGATGGCATAGGCACCCACCAATCCAATAAGGGCAATTACTTGCCTATTATAATTAATAGCCGCTACCACTGTAAAAACAGTAAATATGACCATAAGGGCAAAGGCTATTCCCTGTGGATAAAGGTTATAAAAGCTATAAGCGGCAAAGGTGATAAAATAGAAAATGGCCATGGCGCCACTTACCAATACAGCACTATAGTTCTCGAATTTTTGTTTTAATCTTATACCGAATCCCAAGAGTCCCGCACCTGCCAAATAGCCCAATATTATCCTGGTAAGTGGGCTGATCAGATCGTGATCCATAGAGTATTTTGCCCCTATGGCCACACCAATGACCGTAATGATTATTCCTATTTTATTGATTAGATTCTCACCAATAAATTTTTCTATATCCAGCTTTAATTTGGGGTTTTTCGCTGTTCTGGCAGACTCCTTTCCAACAAAAGTATTCCCCTGTCCAGAAACGAATGCCGAATCCTGTACTTCTTCCTCAAAAGGTTCTTTGGTCGGTGCTACCGCTGCAGATAACACCTTGGAAGGACCCGGGTTTTCATGGCTTTTCCTCAGGAGATTGATATCTTTCCGGAGCATTTCTATTTCCCTTGAAAACTCATCCTGTCTGCGGAGCAAAAGTTGGAGCCTCTCTGTTAGTAATTTAATTTGGTCCCGGGGATCTGTCATTATAGAATGGTTAAATTATTGCGGGGAATTTATAATTTCTTGGGATGTACTTATGGCCATGCACCAATTAAATGGATTCATAAATACAAACGCCATTTTTACCAATGTATTTCACCTGTGGTGTTATCAATCTAAAAGGCTGTCAATTTCCCTTCATATATCCATATCCACTATTGTTCCATAATAATATATTGGCTCATTGTTTAATTGCAGTTGCAATTATGGGCCATATATTGTTGGCAATAATCTTTTGACCTTCGGCCGTAGGGTGTATTCCATCAGGTTGATTTAATTCTGGATTTCCTGCCACATCCTCCAACAGGAATGGAATAAGGCCAATATTATTTTTTTTGGCTAGATCTGGAAATATATTCTTGAATTCCGNAGTNTAGTCCTGACCCATATTGGGGGGTATTTGCATACCAGCCAAAATAATGGTCGTCATGGGACTTTTTTGTTGCACCATATGTATAATTTCCTGTAAGTTGCTTCGGGTTTCTTCCAAGGGAATACCCCGCAGACCATCGTTGGCCCCCAATTCCAGGACAAAAACGGCTATTTCCGCATTAAGCACCCAGTCCAATCTATTTTTACCACTGGCCGTAGTTTCCCCACTTAAGCCGGCATTCACCACTTTGTAAGCCAGTTGCAGTGAATCTACCTTCTCTTGGATCAAAGCGGGAAAAGCTTCATTTGGGTCAAGCCCCATACCTGCTGTTAGGCTATTACCAAAGAACAGAATTACTTCGCTCTCGCTCTTCGCCTCCATCTTGCTTTCTATGGAATTTTCCTCTTTTTCCCCGGCATCGGTCTTCTTGGTTGCTATATTTCCACAAGAAGCGAAAAAAATGAAAAATAAATAAGAAAATCTTAACAAGGTTCGCATGGGATATTGGATTAAAATCAAAATCATTTCTGTATTTTGCCTACTTTGGAAAACCACGAAATAGAAATTATATGGCAAAGATATTAAACGTAAGCAATTTAGGGAAAATCTATACCAGTGGCTCTAAAAAATTGACGGTATTACAGGATATTACTTTTGATGTGGAGGAAGGGGATACTTTTTCCATTGTAGGCCCATCAGGGAGCGGAAAAACAACTTTACTTGGTATATGTGCGGGTCTGGATCGACCCGATTCGGGAATGGTAACCCTATGCGGCACCGAATTAGGGAGTTTAAATGAAGATGAGAGGGCCATACTACGCAATGGGAACGTAGGCTTTGTGTTTCAGGATTTCCAATTGCTACCAACACTGACCGCTTTGGAAAATGTAGCCATCCCTCTGGAATTACGGGGGGATAAAAATGCTATGAAGAACGGGATGGAACTTCTGGATAAGGTAGGTCTACAAAATCGCTTCCATCATTATCCGTCCCAGCTCTCAGGTGGGGAGCAACAGCGCGTTGCCTTGGCCCGGGCATTTTCCAACAAGCCTTCCATTTTATTCGCCGATGAGCCTACCGGTAATTTGGATGCGGAAACAGGTGAAAAGGTAATACAATTACTTTTTCAACTTAATGCAGATGCAGGCACTACTTTGGTTATAGTTACCCACGATTTGGAATTGGCAGCCAAAACCCAACACATACTAAGGTTAAAAGGAGGTAGGATTATTGCCAACCAAGAAACAACTACACTGTGAACGGACATAATAGTACTTCAAGATCAGGTTTCCTATGGCTACTAAAAATGGCATGGCGCGATGGAAAGGCAAGCAAAAGAAAACTTTTTCTTTTTATGGCCTCCATTATTATGGGGATTGCTGCGGTGGTATCCATACAATCTTTTGGCGAAAATCTTAAAAAAAATATTTCCCTACAGTCCAAATCCTTAATGGGGGCCGATTTTATTGTGGATAGTAGAAATCCACCAAATGAAAGGGTTGAAAGACTTTTGGATTCCCTTGGCGGGGCCGATGCCAAAGAAATAAACTTTCCGTCCATGGCAGCCTTTCCCAAGTCAGGGGCCTCCAAATTGGTACAGGTTAGGGGTATTGAAGGAGAATTTCCTTTTTATGGCACATTGGAGACAGTACCAACGACGGCAGCGGGTAACTACCAACATAAAGGTGCGGCTCTAGTGGATGCTACCGTTATGCTTCAGTATAACCTAAAAGCCGGAGACAGCATTAAAATTGGGGAAGTTACCTTTCCCATTGCCGGGTCAATAAAATCGATACCAGGTAGCTCTGGCCTGTTTAGTTCCGTGGCACCACCGGTAGTGATTCCATACAGGTTTATTAAAGAAACGGGCTTGATACAGCAGGGCAGTAGGTTGGATTATGAATTCTATTTTGTTCAACCTGATACAGATCTTGAGGCACTGGATAAAGAGTTGGACCCTATATTGGACGCCGAAGGTGCCGATTTGGATACCCACACCTCTACGAGTGCCAATTTAGGGCGCCGTTATGGAAATTTTGGTAAGTTCCTCAATCTGGTCGCTTTTATAGCCCTCCTCCTTGGTTGTATTGGTATTGCAAGTGCCATCAATATTTATATAAAGGAAAAATTAAGATCGGTGGCCGTTCTAAAGTGCCTAGGTGCTACCAAAAAACAAACCTTCCTGATTTATTTATTGCAGATTGCAGTACTTGGTCTGTTTGGGGGAGCCGTAGGTACAGCATTAGGTATTGTTTTACAGCAAATATTCCCATTACTTCTTGGAGATCTATTGCCGGTGGATGTACATTTAACTTTGGCTCCAAAGGCAGTTGCCATGGGACTACTCTTNGGCCTTTTCATGTCCGTTCTTTTCGCTCTCTACCCACTAATGAATACCCTGTATGTCTCGCCACTACAAGCTTTAAGGGTTCAAGAAGTGGATAAGTCAAGATCTAGACGGGGATTGATTGTGGTTTCTTTGGCCATTTTGGCCTTCTTATTTCTTTTTTCATATTGGTTATTAAAGGATTGGAAATATTCCTTGTTTTTTGTGATAGGCATGGTAGCTACCTTCGCCATCATGGCCGGTTTGTCCGCATTGGCCATGAAGGCAATAAAAAAATATTTTCCTACTTCTTGGGGTTTTACTGCCCGTCATAGTTTATCCAACCTTTTTAGACCGCAGAACCAAACCTTGACCTTGGTCCTTGCCATTGGTATTGGCACCTTTTTAATTAGCACCCTATACTTTACCAAAGACTTCTTACTGGCTAAATCTTCTTTGGAAACAGATGCCAATAGTCCCAATATAATTCTTCTGGATATTCAAACCGAACAGAAAGAAGCCGTAGCCACTACAATACGGAGCGACGGTCATGCTGTATTGACGGATATCCCGATAGTTACTATGCGCGTAAATAGCATACAGGGGGAGACTGTAAACGAAATCAGAAAGGATACCACTTCAAGGATTAACTCTTGGATATTGAACCATGAATTTAGGGTAACCTATAGGGATAGCCTTATCGCCTCCGAAACATTGGAAGCTGGGGAATGGGTTCCAAAAGTAATCTCTAAAGAACAAATACCTATTTCCATAAGTGATAATTTTGCCAGGGATGCCAAGGTGAAAGTGGGGGATAAGCTAAGCTTTAATGTTCAGGGGGTAATTATGAATACCGTTGTATCAAGCATTAGAACAGTGGATTGGGGCCGAATGCAACTTAACTTTTCCATAGTATTTCCCATAGGTGTCNTGGAAAAGGCTCCCCAATTTACAGTACTTACCACCAATGTGCCCGATGAAAATGCATCGGCCAAACTGCAAAAGGAATTGGTTAGATTATTTCCCAATGTATCCATTCTGGACATAAGGCAAATTTTAGTGGTCATCGAGGGGCTGTTGAACAAAATTTCATGGATTATAAATTTTATGGCATTTTTTAGCATCCTTACGGGGATAATTGTACTAATGGGTGCAGTAAGAACCAGTAAATATCAGCGTATTCGTGAAAGTGTACTACTAAGGACCCTAGGTGCCAAGAGCAGGCAAATACTTAAAATAGTAGCTCTTGAGTACCTTTATTTGGGTATCCTGGGAGGTCTATCTGGAATTTTGCTGTCTTTGGTAAGTAGCCAGTTACTGGCTTTTTTCGTATTTGAATCAGCTTTTAAACCATCCTTATTTCCTTTTCTGGTACTGTTCCCTGGAATTNCTTTATTGGTCTTGTTGATAGGTATAACCAATAGTAGAAGTGTTATAAAAAGTCCTCCGTTGGAAGTACTGNGAAAGGAGGTTGGATAACCATAATCTGACCTGTCTCTGTTTACCAAACAAAAAAGGATGGTCAAAGGAGTGACTAACAATATCCACGGCATCCCAAAGTTGTCATTACTTCAGTTGATAAAGGTATTTTGCCTTACCGATGTCCGTTTTTGGATGCAGACCAATTCCCAAATAATATTCCAACTGCCATTTCTGGGTAGATAGAGCTGTTTTGTTGGTAGGTTGGGACCAGGGAGGATATATCCTAAAGCCACGTTTCCCTTCTTTTTTGGTATGGGATACTATGCCTTTTTCCATCAGAACGTCCTTGGGAAATACAAATTGTCCACTATGTGGTCCTTCTTGGATATTTATTACGAATAAATCTACCTTATCGGTCTCTTCATAGGGAGTTGTTTCGCCATTCACACCTCTTTTCCATAAGGTGACGAATTGCCCAATTTTCTTTGGAGTGATCTTAGCCTTTCTTGATATAACCCGTAACGCATCCAATTGAAATGAGGAGGCTTCATATTCTTTACCTTCCTTGTCCTGCACATGGTTGGACACTTTTAGTCCGCAAGGCGTATAGACCTCTTCCAAAAGGGTAGTAAAATCGATATTTGCTCTAACCTTCATTTTAAAAAAATATCCCAACTTCTAATTTAACTGATAATAATTTTAAAACCCTAAATGTTATTTTCCGCCAATTTAAGCCTTTCGGCTTCCCAACCGTGGTCTATGTACTCCCATGAAAAGTCGTTTCCACTTACCCTAATTTTAACAAAGCCTTCCTTGGTATTGTGCCTTCTTCCTTTCCATCCGTTCCCTGCAATGGAGCCTCCCGTTAAAAAATGAAATCGGTCATTGATAAATCCGTATTCCTTCCAATGAATATGTCCTTGTAAAACCAGTTTTAAATTATGGCCTTCCAATATCTTAAATACATCGGAAGCATTGTTGACAGTTCTACTACCTTCACTACCGTTTAATTGGGAATAGGTGCAAATCATAGGAATATGGGTGGTAATGATTATGGGGGTGTCTTTATCCACCTTTGCAATATCCTCTCTTAACCATGCCAACTGTTTATCATGAAAGGTGCCCTGATATCTTTTATTTTCTGTTACATCCAAGGAATTTAATGTAATAAAATGCCAGCCTTTATGATCAAAAGAGTAGTAAGTGTCCCCAAAATGTCTTTCCCACATTCCGTATTTATAATCGGGATGATCTTCAGACTCCGGACTTTCCTCATAGATGGCAAAAAGGTCATGATTACCAATACAATTATAAACAGGCATATTAAAGCCCTTACACATGTTCTTATAGAGGGTGAACAAAGATTCACTTTGATCAAAATTACCGCGCATAGTGTCATATACCAAATCCCCTCCGGTAAGTACAAAATCCGGTTTCAATTCATTTACCTTGTCTATGGCCATTTGAAATCCTTTTGGCGCATTCATTTCCGGTTTTATATGTATATCCGTTAGAAACGCAAATTCAAAGGAATCCTCATTTTCTTCTATTGCTTTCCTTTCATTTGAATTTTGACAGGAAATCTGTGTAAATGGTATGGCTACAACGGCCAGGCCCGATTGAAGAATAAACTTTCTTCTACTGGCCCAATCTTTCTTTTTGTCCTCCATGACTTACTTTTTATTCATTTCATCTTCATTTATAATCCAAATTTCGGAAACTTGGGATCCCCGTTCTCCCTCCCCACAGCTCCATTCCAGTTCAAGTATTCCGTCCTGTAAGGTGTTGGCAGGAACTTTAAACTCATATATGGGCTGGTCTCCGGTAATAATGTAATCGTGTATCAATTCGTTCTCTGCCATCAATTTAATTTTTGAACGGAAACGCCCTGTATAACCCACCCTAATTAAATAGGAGCCCTCAGGATCCAAATTAGGGTACACCATTTGTAAGGGTTCGTCATACAAGGCCGTAACTTGGTTCATCCAAGATAATGGAGTTGTATGCCCATCAAAGCCCACGGCCGTTATTTCATGTACCCATTCTTCACCTCGCAGGCCTACGCCAAAACTGACCCGGGGTGATTTCAACCCGCCAGGGTCTTCTTCATAACTAGAATCGGAAACCACCCTGTTCCAACTACCTGGTGTTCCGAAATTGTCATAATATTCACCAGGCCCCGGGTTATTCCGCTCCAACAAATTGGCTATGGCCTCCATTTTATCAACCTCAGTTCCATTCCTTTCAATCATGGAAAGTTGGTCTATTAGCCACATACCATCGTTCAAGGGAACATCAATATTATCTATAAAATTTCCTCGCCCAGCAGCGGCAAATGTTTTTCTACCGTTAATTGGGCGCCTATGCTTTTAAACAGTCCATCGGCCAAGGAAAAGCATCTATTTTTCCATTCCGGCATTACAGGTTGCAACTTCGCCTTATATAAAATAGCTTTTGCTGCTGCAATGGCTTTGATAGGCCCCATAGTTCTTGCCTCGGATAAAATTTCCCTTGCCCTTTGTTCCAATTCCGTCTCATAAATCAATCTTTTATATTGATAAGCGTCAAAATAGGCCCTTATGAGTCCCATTTGAAAACGAAAATTACCCAATACCTCCTTTGTAGCATTTTTTTCCATTTCCTGCCACTGCTGCAAGGTTCTAATTACACCATCGTTGGTAAGTAAGGGGCCTTGAAGGTTTTTTTCCAAGGCCATTAATCCTTGGGAAACAGCCTCAATATATTGGGGACCCATAAAATAGCGTGCATAATCCCGTAAGGTTTCCATTACGGGTGTTTCCGGATCCCAATCCTGATCACTCCATACCATCTTGTTAACATCGTCATTGGTACCTTCGGAATAACTTATACTTCCCTGTGCATATTGGTCAAAGGCATTGTGAATAATTTTCTGGTCGATGGGCCTTGGATTAATACACTCCCTGCCAAGGGTAATGGCATAGGCCAAATCCCAATGTGGAATGGGGTATTGACTGCTTAAACTATGGGTTATATCCGGGTATCGTCTTATAGGAATCCCCGGATTTAAGCGCTCCCTGATTTCTTTAATAGGTGTTTTAATCCATGGTCCAAATACAATGCCACCAAACCAAGGATAGCCTTTGTTTACATGTGCATAAAAAGTTTCAAACCAGGCATTGGTGGGTCTAAAAACCTGAGGGGATACCCAAATTTTGGCATTGGGATGATACTCCTGTAGCACTGCGGCTTCCTTTTCCAGCCAGTTGAACAATTCATCAGGCTCCAGGTCCCCTGGATCTCCTCCTGGAACAAATAACGCATCCAATCTAGGCACTGCTTTGAACACCTTACGGCGCTCCTCAATTTCCAACTTTAAGGAGTCGGGACTTGTATAATCCGATCCCATATTGGGATACCACATCCAAACATCCATGCCATATTTATCACAGATTTTGGATTGTTCCACTATCATTTCAATCGCCGGGATCTTCATATGAACACTGGTGAAGTCATCATCGGTACGGGGTGGCATTATTTCAATACTATTGGCACCAAAAACTACCAAATCACGGATATATTCATCAAATTGTTCTACTGAAAATGCGTCATAGGAATTGGTCTTTGGGCGATAGCCCAATTGGTGGCCCCTTATCGGAAAGGCCGGACTGGTAGCCATATTCAGATCGGAAGGCAACAAAATTTGTCTCTGGGACATTTCCAATTTCCTTAAAAGTTTTCCAACTCCATATAGCACACCTCTGGCATCGTTCCCCAACACAAGTACAACTTTAGTTTTGGGAACCACGGTTATCTTGTAACCTTCCGATTTTATTTCTGGCATAGCCATCAAGAGCCGCCTGTATTCCAACGGAAATTTATCAAGATCCTTTTCAAGCCCGACAATTATAGCACTTTGGGTTTGTTTCGGTATTTTATTTCCCTTAGACAGTACAATACTACTCCTTTTAGCTACTTCCTCCTGTAAAAGGGTGATGGCATTTAGTACCAAGGGATCCCTCTTCCCCAAACTGATTATTTGAGCTTCACTTAAATCGACCTTTTGTCCAAAAAGAGTAGATGGAACAAAAACTATAAACAGAATTAAGTACAGGGAAAGTTTAAAAATTCTGTTCATATAAATTAATTTAATTACCTAGTAATGAGCTGTATTTCCTTTACTATTAAATTGCCAACTCGCCGCCGGCCGACAAATTGTGGTTATCGCCCAACGCCTGTTTAATACTACTGAGATCCTCAGAAAGTTTTTGACTAAAGAGACGCATATCCGAACTGTGCAAAACAATATTGGCACCTTCCTTGACGTACTTTATCTGATATTCCGGATGGGCGGGAAAATGAATTCCCGCAGCCAGCCCTTTTGCCCTGGCCTTGCGTATTATATTTTTCACGGTCCCCACAAAATCGGGGTGATCATATTGTTCCGGCAATCCCATATTTATCGATAGATCGTGAGGGCCTATAATGATTCCGTCCAAACCAGGAACTTTAATAAGCTCGTCCAATCTCTGTACCGCGATGGTACTCTCTATATTTATAAAACACAAACTGTCCTGATTGAAGTTGTGCAAATACGATTTTAATGCTGCCGATAATTCTTCCTTTCCGCTAAGCACATTTTGCAGTCGCTCCCCCTTCAAGGGTCTATACTTGGTGGCGCCTACCATTTGTTGTACTTGATCTATATTTTCAATGTAAGGGGCAAGTACCCCCACAGCCCCAGCATCTTTGGCCATACATGCCGAATAGGGGTCTGGACTTGGTATACGAACAACTGGGGACATACCATGGGCGCTATACACCTGACATAAAAGGGTTAGTTCCGTTCTGTCCAAGGGAACATGTTCCGTGTCCAGAAAAACAAAATCCAGGCCCATCCCTTTTACAACCTTGGACCAAATGGGAGAAGTAGACAAAATACAGGTCCCATAGATATTTTGGTTGTTACTTAGTTTTTGTTTTAGGTTCAATGCCATTGGTCTGGAATTTATGGTCTCTGGAATAAGGATATGGACTTAATTGTTCACNACATTAATNGGGTTCCNGTNTAAAAAAGCTTCCAAATTTTCAAGGGCGGTATTTAACAATCTACTCCTTGATTCCTTTGGGGCCCAGGCAATATGGGGCGTAATGATACAGTTATTGGCCCTTAGTAATGGATTGTCCCNAGCAATGGGCTCCTTGGAAACTACATCAAGGGCCGCCCCGGCAAGTTTACCATTGTCCAAAGCTTCCTTTAAATCCTGCTCTACGATCAATTGTCCACGAGAGGTGTTAATAATCATGGCTCCGTCTTTCATTTTGGAAATATTGGAAGCATTTATAATTCCTTCCGTTTCAGGGGTAAGAGGACAATGTAGACTTATTACATCCGATTNCATTAGGAGTTCNTCCATANCCACCTGTTTACAACTGCNGCTCTCCAATTCAGGTCTCTTTCTGCTCCCTGAAGTCAAAATATTCATACCAAATGCCTGGGCCAATTTGGCCGTAGCCTGCCCAATTCTACCAAAACCGATAATACCCAAAGTTTTGCCATCCAATTCTATAAGGGGGTAGTTCCAAAAACAGAAATCTTTGCTTTTGGACCATTCCCCTTCCTTCACGGCACGATTATGGTCTCCTACATGATGGCACATTTCCAACAGTAGGGCCATGGTCATCTGCGCCACGGCGNTAGTTCCGTAGCTGGGCACATTGGTGACTACCATNCCCAATTTTTTGGCGGTGTCCACATCAACAACATTGTAACCCGTGGCCAACACCCCTATATATTTCAAGGAAGGCACTTTNTCCAAAACTTCTTTGGGCAAGGGTGTTTTGTTGGTAAGGACAATCTCTGCATTACCTATGGTTTTAATAATTATATCATTATTATAATCGGTTCTGTCATGAACCGTTAACTCACCAAATTCCTTTAATTTCCCCCAGCTTAAGTCGCCCGGATTTAAGGTATGTCCGTCTAGAACAACAATTTTCATATTCAAAATTATTTTTTTACTTATCAATAGNCTTTNTCAACTAAATACAACTACNTATTGGCCACGCTTCAAGTTAACAACACCTATTATATATAACCTAACATTGCCGCTTAAAATTGACATCAATACTTAAATTTAAAAATTAAGTAAATATCTTTAAATCACTGGTCATCAATTTAAAATCCATAATTGAAACAACTAAAAATTAAACATCAAACTTTATGTGTATCAATAGGCTAGGGGCACACCATTGAGAAAGACCTTCCATACAAATATAACCTATATCATAGACGTTTTATAGCCTAAATTTTATCCAATTCAGATTATATATTGACTTTAGTGCTTAATAAATCATTAAGGTACTTAGAGGGTTTCATGGGGTACCGTATTTAATCCTATTTTATCTTTTAAACAAAAAAGGATAATTTATTTAAACTGTTTTTATGATATTAGGGGAAAATTCATATCCATATAATCATTCTAAATTATAGTTAAGCCATGAAAAAGCTAGTTATTTATATGTTTTTGGCAGTATTGCCCTTAATTGCCAATGGTCAGGCCCTTAGCTATAAGACGATAGAAAATATATTTTACTACGATACCCCAACTACCGATCGGAGCACATATATGCAGGACCAAAACCTTTTGGATATCCAATATCCGGAAGTGGATCATAAAGTCCCAGTGGTTATCTGGTTTCATGGGGGAGGTTTAACTGCTGGTAAAAAAGAAATACCATCTGCCTTAAAAGAAAAAGGATTTTGTGTAGTTGGTGTAGGGTATAGGCTTTCCCCAAAGGTAAAAGCCGAAACCTGTATCGAGGATGCTGCTGCAGCAATTGCTTGGGTATATAAAAATATTGATCGTTATAATGGCGATTCCAGTAGGATATTTGTCTCCGGACATTCAGCAGGGGGTTACTTGGCCTTAATGGCGGTTATGGATAAAAGCCGACTTGAAAAACATAATTTAAGTTCGGATATGATCGCTGGTCTAGTCCCATTTAGCGGCCATACCATTACCCATTTTACCATAAGACAGGAAAGGGGTATTCCGGGGGAACAGCCTGTTATAGACAAGCTAGCGCCTTTGTACCACGTGAGAAAAAATGCACCGTCCACCTTATTGATTACTGGAGATAGGGAAAAAGAAATGCTGGGACGCTACGAAGAGAACGCCTACTTCTACAGGATGATGAAAGTTGTTGGACATAAAGACATTACCCTATACGAAATGGACGGTTACGGACACAATATGACAGAGCCGGCCTTCCCGCTATTGGTTGATTTTGTGCGATTAAAATCGAAAATTGATTAGAAGTATTTGCTAATTAACAAGACATATTTAATTTATTACATGTTGATATTTAATAAATTATCGACATCTATTTAAGATTCCAAAGATAATCTTGCCAATTAATACATAATGAAAATCGTAATAGCCCCTGATTCTTTTAAGGAGTGTTTATCGGCCCAAGAAGTGGCTGCCAATATAGCTGTGGGAATCAGAAAGGTAGCTCCGAATG
>JGI24723J26617_10001004_pt1 | contig 25976 bp, 13 predicted proteins | sample Cruoilmetagenom6_FD_26617 | JGI IMG/M metagenome (IMG submission 26617)
CAAGGGCTTCACAAAGTTGACGGCAAGGGAGAAAATAAACGCATCGTACCTCCTGGAGAGGCGCTCCGTCGACTCAACAATACGATGACTGAACACCAAGGAGAGCAAGCACGCTTTGCAACAGGTGTCTATGCGATTTTCAACAAACGCACGAACGAAATCACAGTTGCAGGCGCTGGACACCCCCCTTCTTTGCTTGTTCGATCAAGTAACGGGGAAGTCGAGCAAATCGAATCTGATGGCCCACTTCTGGGAGTATTCCCTGATGTTGAGTTCGGACAAGACACAGTGACAATGGAACCGGGAGATGTCTTTATCATCTACTCTGACGGATTTGAAGTCGCATTCCCGAGTACAGATGCAGTTGGAGATGAACGCAAGCGCCCAACACTGACGTACATTAAAGAACTCACAGAAGCTGGTTCTGGGATTGAAACTCTAGCAGATGCGATCTCTACTCTCGAATCTCATCTCGACAATCAGGTCGGATCATTGCATCAACCCGATGATGTCACAGCTCTGTTCCTCGCGAGCTCACACTCAATGTCTCAAGTGCAAACAACGCAGTAAGNGAGTCATCAGCTCAATCCTGGCTTGGGTAAAAATCAAGAGCTTTGAAGACATCCTCTTCTTTGCCGTACACTGTGAGTAAATCCTCTTCAAGGATTTGAGTCGTTGAATGAGGNGCACCGATGTACTGCCCGTTCGATCTTCTAATACCAAGCACGAGCACCCCCTGTTCACTCAGCTCAATACTCGCGAGTGTTCGGCCAACCACCGAATGTTCAGGCTCGATATCAACTTGGATCACAGCATACCCGTCGCTCGAACGAAGGACNGTTTCATAATCCATCGCTCGAACTTTATGAAACTTGACAAGCGAAGCTTTTATCCCCGCTTCAAGAATCTTTTTAACCAGTTGTAGACGAAAAATACCGCCGATGACAATTATTGCAAGCAACATCATTCCAAGCTTGAAGAAAAACTTACCACTTCCTTCAAANGGAATCATGTCATCGAGCCAGTTCTGATCGTTATCTACAAAGGTGATAATCACAGTACTGAGCGCACCTGTTAATCCGATGTTCCCTGCGATAATCAAATGAGAAGCAATTCGTCTGCGTGTAGGATGTCCAACAATCATTTCTGCTTCTGTAGTTGTAAANCCAACTCCAAAGAAGCATGAGATCGCTTGAAACTCTGCGACATCACGCGAAAGCCCAGTCATCATCAAAGCAGTTGCACCGGTTCGCACTACCAATAGTGCNACAACTACGATGATGAAGAATGCAAAGATAGGCATCTTGTCAGTCCCTTTGAGCCTGTTCTTTATCCTTGATCAGGCTCTGCGATCTGAATCGAAGCAATCGCAGTAAGGAGATCAGCAGCAAAGCGGAACACTTTGTTGAGTCCAGTGACTACGAGCACGCTCATTACCTCATCGGTAACGCCGCAAAGAACGAGTTGTCGATTATGCGCATCGAGATTCTTGCGTAATCGCAGAAGCTGAGCAATGTTCGACGANTTGACATAACTCACTTCGTGGAACTCCAGCACCGCATTGGGCACAGGCTCGTTTTCCTGAGCGCTCTCAATGCGCTCACAGATCATCGAGAGNTCATCAGAAAGAGCAGGCTCATCTGCGAGGTTTGCAATTACGATATTGTCTGACCAATCAACAGCCATGTTTGCTTTCTCAACTGGTGCCCGACTCATCGGTCGTTGCAGGAGTCTCTGTCNTTNAATCATCCGAATCAGGGGTTTCATCGATCCGAGCGGCCGAAATCACGGCGTCTCCGTCTTTGAGTCCNACAACTCGAACACCTTGTGTACCACGACCATAACTGGAAATGGAGTTCGCTGCCATCCGAACAAGCTGCCCTTTTCGAGAAATCACGACAACATCTTGGTCNTCACANATCCCGATCGCGGCCACAGACGGACCATTACGATCTGTCGACTTGATATCAGTGCGTCCTTTACCNCCGCGAGACTGNCTCCGCATCGGTCCATTCTCAGGTTTTACACGATACTCATCCACATGTGTTCGCTTGCCGTACCCATTCTCGGTAATCGTCAAGAGGCACAAGTTGCGATCGAGCATCTCCACGCTTGTGTGCGTGACTTCTGGGNCCTCTTCGTCTTGAACCATAGGAACGCTCAAGATTCCGACAACCGATGCACCTTCGCGAAGCTCGATGCCCTTGACACCTGCAGCAGATCGACCCATCTCACGAACATTTTGCTCGGAGAATCTGATCGCCATCCCGCCACTTGTTACGAGCATCAGATCGTCATGACCGCTTGTTAATCGAACATCGAGCAAGTTGTCATCATCTTTCAACCCAACAGCGATCAACCCTGAACGATTCACATTCGAATATGCTTTAAGCGCTGTTCGTTTCACAATACCGTTGCGTGAAACAAAGGTCAGATAGTTCGAACCTGATTCAAAGTCTTTGATCGCGAGATACGCACATGTGCGCTCTCCTGGCTTGAGATCAATGTAGTTGATGATCGGACGCCCCTTGGTTGTCCGTGTCATCTCAGGGAGTTCATATACCTTGATCTTGAACACGCGTCCAGTGTCAGTAAAGCAAAGCAGATCATCATGCGTCGACGCCGCGAAGAGATGCTCGACGAAGTCGTCATCCTTCGAATCTGACGCTTTGATTCCTTTGCCGCCTCGTCCCTGTGATTGATACGTCTCAAGCGCAACGCGTTTGACATACCCAGAGTGAGAGATCGTCAGAGCCATATCTTGCTCTTGGATCAACGCTGCGATATCGATGTCACCCGCTGCTTCTTCGATCGAAGTCAATCGATCTCGTCCAAAGCGAGCTTTCATTTCTTCACAATCTTCAACGATGAAATCGAGGATCATGCGATGATTACCCAAGATCGCTTCATACTCTTCGATCTCAATGATCAACGCTGAATACTCTTTAACCAAGCGTTCGATTTCGAGTCCGACCAACTGGATCAAACGCATCGAACCGATGGTTTCAGCTTGGATGCGAGTCAAGAGCACGCCGCCGTCGATGTCAGAGTCTCGCATCGCGGCCATCAATCGCTCAGGGATCTTCGCCGCTGCTGGATGTGATGCTGGAATCGTGTATCGACGCTCCATCAACTTCCCAATCGCTTCTTCACGAGTCTGCGATGATTTGATAAGCTGAATAATCTCATCAATATCGATAACCGCATAGATCATACCTTCGAGGATATGAGCTTTTTTCTTCGCTTCACGAAGCAGATGCTGCGTTCTACGAGTGATGACTTCAACACGATGATCAACATAGCACTCAATGATCTGCTTGAGCCCCATCGTGCGTGGCTGACGATTCACCAATGCGATATTGATAATCGAGAATGTCTGTTGCAAAGGAGTGCATTGATACAGTTGGTTTTCAACAACCGCTGGATCCGCACCCTTCTTGAGTTCGATCACAATCCGAGTTTGTGCGTTGCGACCTGATTCGTTGCGCACATCCGAGATATCTTTAATGCGCTCATCTTTCACTGCATCAACGATTTTTTCAACGAGCGTGTTCTGTACGAGTGAATACGGAATCTGGTCGATTACAATCTGCTGACGGCCTCGCGTCCCACGATCTTCGACATGCATGTTTCCGCGAACGGTAACACGGCCTCGTCCAGTTGAGTATGCATCTAAGATGCCTTTGCGGCCCAAGATTCGTCCCGCAGTTGGGAAGTCAGGACCTTGCACACCCCTACGGATGATGTTGCCTTCATCGTCTTTCTCATCGACCATGAGCTCCATGAGTTCGATCTCAGGATTATTGACAACACGCACAATCGCGTCGAAAATTTCAGTCGGGTTATGCGGCGGCAAACTCGTTGCCATACCTACTGCGATCCCCATACCGCCGTTAATCAGCAGGTAAGGAAACTTCCCCGGAAGCACGGTCGGTTCAAGCAACCGATCGTCGTAGTTGGGTTGGTAATCGACAGTAGAGAACTTGATGTCAGCCATCATGTCCAATGCTGCACTGGTCATGCGAGCTTCGGTATATCGCATCGCCGCCGGAGGATCACCATCAATGGAACCGAAGTTTCCTTGCGGATCGACTACCGGCGTGTTCATTTTCCACTTCTGCGCCATCCCGACCATGGTTGGATAGATGACGGACTCGCCGTGCGGATGATAGTTCCCTGAGGTATCGCCACAGATCTTCGCACACTTCAAGTGCTTCTTGTTAGGACGCAAGTTGAGATCATTCATCGCGACAAGGATTCGTCGCTGAGAAGGCTTGAGTCCATCACGGACATCAGGCAACGCACGATCCATAATCGTACTCATTGCATATGTGAGATATGAATCAGCAAGTTCACGCTCGATCGAAAGATCAACCGCTTTAGTATGCGTACTCGTATCCACACTTGATTCAGTATTGTTCTGATCACTTTCCGGTGACCCATCAGCTCCACTTTGTGGCTGATCGTCAGGCGGGAGATTATCTGGCATTGCACATTCTCCGATGGGAACTGATGCGTCTAACTCGATTCAGATGGAGCACAAAGCTTTGGCTCAATCACCTGACGAACTAGCACCGAATATCATAGGCGCAACACCAAAAATGAACCCGAAAATGACACGAAATCAAGGTTGAATTATCTTGGTTTTTGGAGTTTAAATCGGGTTTTTTTGCTCAAGTTATTCTGTCTCGCTTTTCGCCAAAACCTGATCAAGAGATCGACTCGTTTCGCTCAAAGTAAGCAGCGCCATCGCACCAACTTCAACAGGCATCCTTTGGTCCCAGATCGCCATTCGTACCCCCCACTTCGCAGCTTCAGGATCGGAATAGAGATGCAGAATCGAGTCTGTTGCACATAGTTGACGAATGAAGCGGATCGCTTCAACTTGCTTTGAGAGCTGTCTTGGAAGTTCTCCAGAGGAAATAGAACCCGATGTTACTCTTGAATCTCCAAGCATCGTCGCAGTGACTGCGAGTGGACGCATCGAGAGCCAACTCGGAAGCGGCGTCTTCGCACTTGTGAACACAATTCCTCCTTCAAGATCACGATCCATCCAAGCGAGATCTTCTCTACGCAGTTGATGCTCCCAGACTAACTCACGCATATTGATCAACAGAGGAGCGAACTCGACTGTCTCCTGATCCGCAGAGAGTTCCAGCTGCGCCCATCCAAGGAAAGGCATCTGTGCGACTAATGCTGGCGCTGGCGTGTCTTCCATCACCTTAGCAAGAGCCCCCGAAGCGATAGAACTGCGATCTGTTGGATCGAGTTGATTTGCACGAACGCATGCAAAGACAACTAGCCCTTGCGAACCCTCAGGAACCTGCTTGTCGAATCCTGTTTGATTGGAATACAAACTATCAAGGACCGCAAGAGATTGAGTCCTCAATAAGTTCAGTTGTTCATCGCTCAAAATATCGACAAGCTGAAGTTCACTCAGCGCGATTATTGCGATGCAAGCGCCGAGTTGATCATCCCATGGAGTTTGCTCATCGGATTCAACTATTGCTAAATCGCGAAGAATATTTTTCGCCGCAACCATCGCATCTCGATGAATCCGTGATGATCCATTCGCTGCGAAACGAAGCAATGCATACGCTCCGAGCCCTTGCTGGAAAGGCTCAGCGAATCGTGTCTCATTCGATCCTGAAACAGGATCAAGAGTACCCATTAACCCATACGCTCTGCTTCCGCTCCATACGCGCCCGATGAGATGCTGCGCTACTTTCTCAGACATATCCGAGATGGATTGAATGCTGATCTCTGAACGACGGATGACCCTTCCACCACGATCGACAAACTCTGCGCCCATTCCAACGCTTGGAGGCGCTAACACTACAGGTTCAAAGCGGTAAAACCGAAATCCGCTCTCAACCAATTCCTGAGGAGTCTTGAGCACAGCACTCCCATCCTCTGCGAGTTCGTTTGCAAGCGCCATCGCGCCTTGCGTCATATCGGTACTTCGAAGCAGCATCGACTCAGGTCCTGAAACTGCGAATCGATCTCCGCGTGCGGCGACTACCCCGAGCACGCCTGGCGTGTACCCGAATCCAGGCAACTCGATTTCAGACTTCGACATAGGCACCAATGCATCCGCCATTTCCAGAGTGATAAGAACACGCGAAGCGAGCGCCTCGCGAACAGTCTCATTTAGCGNCTCATCCGAGTTGCTTAGTTTCGCATTGCTAGATTCGATTGCATCGGATACAGCTTCCCAAACAAGTGTGGTGCTCGCTTCGAGCGATGCGCGTGAACCGCGGCCGATAACATTTCCATCAACCCAGATCGTGACTACGACAGCAGACAGTGGAATAGTCTCGATCTCGAGACTGTCCTGCGAAGGAACTTGCCAATCCTTGATCCAGTCCTCAACCAAACTGTACGCTTCCAAGCTCTTCGTGATCGGTACGCTGGACTGAGCGCTCGCTAATCCTGCAAAGAGCATTGAGCAAAACAAGCTCAAACAGAGCTTGATCTTGTTATCGGATGTCGCCTTTTCAATGAGCGATTTGATGGATCGTATAAAAAGGTGTTGACTCATGCTGTTGTTTTCGTGCATCATGTTGTAGCGGATCCACATTGATTCGAGTCCGAGAAGCATTTGGCACATTCCCAAAGCACCCTTAGAGCTCTCAAAGGCTTGTTGGCATGAATCTTAGATCACTGAGCCCAGGATTGGCACACGACTTGCATCTCTTCTCGTAACAACTGAAAAAAGGAACTTCAATTATGGCAACAATGCAACAAATCTTCATCATGACCACGCTTCGCCGTCGAGTCGCCATGCTTACCTTGTTGAGCTTCGTCGCTTTGTGCTAGTCCAACTTTTAGTCTGAGATTTGAATCCCCCGCGGCACTTCTGTGTGCTCGCGATGATCCCTGTGGCCGCCGACGCGCAGCTTTTTTTGGGCTCGCCTGCGTTGACCGATAATCGTTAGCGCCCCTGGGACTACTAAAAACGCCCCGACCACTCGTTGGTCGGGGCGTTTACGATTTTTGAGTCGTCTTTGTATCATCGCCCGAGGATCAACCTCGTCCGATGGATTCGTTTAGAGCTCGATCTTATCAGTACCCATCGCACCATGATCATCCATACCACCGCGGGTCGGGATGTTCATGCCGCCAGCGCCGCCACCGGTTGATGCGCCACCTTCAGGTGCTCCACCTTCGCCACCGGTTGCATCGCCCCATTGAGCACGCTTGAGTGAGAGTCCGATCTTGCGATCATCAATATCGACTCGGAGGATCTTAACATCGACCTCTTCATCAACAGTAACGACATCTTGCGGATTCTCGACCTTGTGATCTGCGAGTTCCGAGATGTGCAAGAGTCCTTCGAGTTCCTCTTCGAGTTCAACAAACACACCGAAGTTGGTAATCTTGGTGACTTTGCCTCGGACAACCATACCAGGTTGGTATGCGCCAGGGATCGCTTCGACCCATGGATCCTCGGAAAGCTGCTTGATACCAAGTGAGATGCGCTGCTTGTCACGATCGACATCAAGCACAACACACTGAACTTCGTCGCCCTTCTTGTAGAGCTCGTTTGGATGAGTAACCTTCTTGGTCCATGACATATCGGAGATATGTAACAGTCCGTCGATTCCTGGTTCGATCTCAACAAACGCGCCGTAGTTCGCGAGGTTGCGGATAGTACCAGTAACGATGGTTCCATTTGGGTACTTCTCTGAAACGAGTTCCCAAGGATTGACCTCGGTTTGCTTCATACCAAGCGAGATCTCTTGCTTGTTCTTGTCGATCTCGAGTACAACTACATCGATCTCTTCGCCTGGGTTGACGATTTCCGATGGGTGATTGACGCGGCGAGTCCATGACATTTCTGAGATGTGGACCAAACCTTCAATGCCGTCTTCGAGGCGGATGAACGCACCGTAGGACATGATGTTGACGACTTCACCCTTGATGCGTGAACCCACTGGGTACTTCGCTTCGATTTCTTCCCAAGGTGATGACTCAGTCTGCTTGAGACCAAGTGCGATCTTCTCTTTGTCGCGATCAATGTTGAGGACTTTAACCTCGACCTTATCGTCGATCTTGAGAAGTTCTGATGGGTGATTGATGCGGCCCCAAGACATATCAGTAATGTGGAGGAGACCGTCGATACCGCCGAGATCAACGAACGCACCGAAGTCCGCGATGTTCTTGACTGTACCAGTGATGACCTGTCCTTCGTTGATGTTGGACATAAGGTTCTGCTTCGCAGCTGAACGCTCGTGCTCGACAAGCTTACGACGAGAAATCACGATGTTACGGCGTTCGGTATCGATCTTGAGGATCTCAGCACGAACCTTGCGGCCGATGAACTCATCAAGATTATGAGGACGACGGATGTCGACCTGTGATGCAGGCAAGAAGACAGGCACGCCGATATCAACGAGCAAGCCGCCCTTGATTTTCCGCATGACTGTACCTTCAACCACATCTTCTTCTTTTGTGGTATCAACGATGCGTTGCCAAGCGATCTGACGATCTGCTTTGCGCTTGGAGAGTTCGATGAGCCCGTCATCGCCTTCGAGCGATTCGAGCAAGACATCAACTTCATCGCCGATCTTGAGTTCAGTCATTCCTGAGAACTCTTCGCGTGGAATGAGACCTTCACTCTTGAGGCCTACTTCAACAACAACATCGTCGCCGGCGAATCCGATGACGGTGCCCTTGATAAGCTTGCCTGGTTGAAGATCCGTTGATTGATCAGACAGGATCGTGTCCATCCGGAGATCGGAATCAGCACTTTCACCGAATGCTTCTCCGAGGAGTGCCATCGCTTCATCGTCAGCGATACCCAGTGACGCGATCAAATTCTCGTCGATCATAATAGTTATATCCTTCCATACTCTTTCGAGTATCGCAGGGACGCTCCCGAAGCTGATAGGCCAAACAGCTTCGTGTGTCTCTGCATCTAATTGAGCACAGAACTGTACTCGATCAGATTGCACTGTTACCAGTGCGGCTAAAGAGTCAAACGGACTTGCAGTCTCGGACCATCCGAGAGCAAGATCGGCCTTCCCCGACAGACATCAGAGTCCTGAGTGCCGGGAAGAGAAGGATAGATCATATCTGGACGCGAGAAAAGCATATTGCATAAAGATTTACCATCAATTGAAGTGAATTGAGCGCATCATTTCTCTCGAAAATCAGATTCTGCATTCAACTCATCCTGAGGCGCATATTTCGTCACAAATTATCCGCCGAAAATACTTTCCAATTATGTCCGAATTGGGATTCAAGAGCGATATCGGATACCATTCACACAGAGTCGGCTTTATAGGAAAGCCGTACGCTCCGCCGATGCAGCAGGCAGAGCGACCTCGATGGATGAATACGAGGGTAAATGCTGCGAGTGTCGAGCGGGGGGACCCCCGCACGAAATGAGAATGGGTGCCAAGCATGACTCCAGCTGCAACCGCTACTGAACTCCCAAGAGGGTCAGTAACTGAAGAACTCGGATTCCCAAACGATCCAAACAATCTTTATCTCCAAACCGTCAACACCATGCTTGACGCCGCGGAACTCATCAATCTCAAGCACCGGACACGAATTATTCTCGCTCAACCTAAGAATGAGATCATGGTTCATTTCCCTGTCAAGATGGATGACGGGCATCACAAACTCTTCAAAGGTTACCGAATCCAACACAACAACGCATGTGGTCCATACAAGGGCGGCTTCCGTTTCCACGACGATGTCCATCTAGATGATGTCAAGTCACTCGCGTTCCTCATGACAATGAAGTGTGCTGTTGTCCGCATCCCATTCGGTGGCGGCAAAGGCGGCGTGAAAGTCAACCCAAGAGAAATCTCACACGGCGAACTCCAAAGAGTAACTCGTCGATACTGCAGCGCCATCATGGATCAGATTGGACCAGATGTGGATATTCCAGCACCAGATGTTGGAACTACCGCAGAGATCATGGCTTGGTTCGCAGACACATACATGATGTCATCATCACATCAGCATCATGACGCTCTTCGTGTTGTAACTGGTAAACCAGTTGAATACGGCGGATCCGCCGGCCGACTCAAAGCNACCGGACAGGGTGTTGCAGACACACTCGCTGAAATGCTCCCAGGTGTCGGTATCGATATCAAGGGCATGAAGGTTTCACTCCTCGGTTTCGGTAATGTAAACGGCTGGGGCGGTCAGATCCTCCANGACATGGGCGCNANGATCGTNGCTGTAATGGATCACACAGGTGCAATCCGCAACGACAATGGAATCGATTGTAAAGCGCTCTACGAGCACAACATGAAAACCGGTGGTATCGCAGGATTCGAAGGCGTAGACGTCATCGATGAAGAAGCGTTCTACCGCACTCAAGTTGATGTCTTCATCCCAGGTGCTCTTGAGCAAATGATCAAGGAAAAACAAGCTGCATGGCTCGACTGTAAAGTCATGGCCGAAGCAGCAAATGCTCCTTGTGATCCTTCCGGCGAACGCAAGCTCGACGAAAAGGGAATCGAAGTCATCCCTGCGATCCTCGCGAACGCAGGTGGTGTAACCGTTTCTTACTTCGAATGGGTACAGAACAAGAACGCAGTTACCTGGTCCGCAGAGCAGGTTGACCGCGAACTTAACCGNCATATGGTTGTTGCTGCTCAACGCACGATGGAGCGCCGTAACCAACTCAAGTGTTCACTCCGCGAAGCAGCTTTCGCTTCAGCACTTGACCATATCGGTGATGTCTACCGTGTNCGCGGCATCTTCCCGTAACCGCATCCTCATCCAAATGCAAAGTCATTTAACCAAACACCGCTCCATGCGGTGTTTTTTTACTTGCATGCACCAATCAATCTACTGTAAAATAATGGTGGCAATTGAATTTTGATAAACGAAGAGAGGGACAAATGAATCTTATCAAAACAGCTACTCTGACAACAATCATCGCAATTACATCACACGCACAAGCTGATCATGTACTGATCGTTTCTGCAGGATCTGCAACAACAGATTCAGCGATGGTTGATGCACTGATCAGCCAAGGACACACCGCAGAAATCGGCCCCAACTATTGGGAGTTCGACGCCGCATTTGATCTCAGCCCATTTGATGTCGTTTATATCCAAGGCAACGGGAACTGGACTCAGAGCGATATCCCTATTGACGCACAATCTNAACTCCTCGACTTCGCTCAAGCAGGGGGAGGGATTATCTTCTCAGAGTGGGTTGTTTGGATGGTCCAAGCACGAGGAGTGTTGCAAGTTCTCGCTGCGAGTATGCCCATTGAACCCTCTGCAAGTTTCCGAACTTCNCCAACAATTTCGATGACACTCAATACTTCAGACCCAATCGTCTCTGCGGGGTTACCTGCNAACTTTACAATGCCAGTAACAAGTTTCAGCGGCACTGAAACATTCCTTGCTCCAAGGGAAAACGCAACGGTATTCTTTGATTCCGATTTTACATTGGGTGGAGAAACCTCAGGCGCAGTCGTCGGATGGGACATTTGCGGCGGCCGAGTTGTGAACCTATCAACCACCGTTGGAGTCGATCAGATCAATGATCCGAACTTCAGAATACTCATTGGAAATCTAGTCACATGGGTGACAAGATCTGTTGATGACAACTCGTGCCCAGTAGACATCGCTGCACCTTGTGGCGCACTCAACTTCTTTGATGTGAGTTTATTCTTGTCACGTTTTAGCGCGATGGATTTCAGTGCTGATCTCAACAACGATGGCGCTCTCAACTTCTTCGATATCAGCACATTCTTGAGTATCTATTCGAGTGGATGCCCGTGATTAAATCAAGATGATCTGATCACTTCTCAGTACTACTCGCGTTTGAGTATCGACGAAGCAACTCAACAATCCGTGGCTGCTTGCGCTCGATCCGCAATGATTTTCGCATTGCATTTACCGCTCGCTCGCGAGCGCCGCCATCGGTCTTTGAAGACCAAAGATACTGATTGAGTTCACAGACTGCGATCCCGTTGAACGCAGGGTAATGATCTGGGTCATAGTCCGACGAGCTTGTGAACGCCGCTAGACTTTCATCGTATCGCTTCAGTCGGAACAACCCTGATCCAAGCCGCTCATATGCAATCGCGTTTGGATCCATGCGGACGAGCTGATCGAGCGCCCCCACCATTTCTGCGTAGCGTGTGAGTTGATTGAGAGACTCTGCCATATTGAGCAACAAGCCTGGAGTTGGTGCATCCATTAGTTCTGCAGCTTGTTGATACTCAATGACTGCTTTCTCATGCTGATCAATCGCTGCATACACATTCCCGAGATGTAACCTTGCTCGTCCACTCGGAGGATCGGACCGAACCGCGCGTTGCCCGTAAGGCAATGATTGTTCAGTCTTACCAAGCTCTAAAAGAACGATCGATATGCCAAGGTTCGCATCGAAATCGGAAGGCCGAATCGAAAGCGCTCGCAGATATGCACGATTCGCAGGTTGGAGTTCACCCAGCTGATGCAATACCTGTGCGTGACGATACTGAGCCATAAAGTTGCGAGGTTCTGCTCGAACCGCTTTTGCAAACTCTCGCTCTGCAAGATCGTACTGCGCCATCTCAAGATAGATATCGCCTGCTTCTAAGAACGCAATCGTAAACTTAGGATTAAAAGCGATCGCTCGTTCAAGCTCACGAAGCGCTGAAGTCAGATCACCCGCTGCGTGGAGTTCAACTGCACGATCGTAGCTGCTCTGCTCTTTAGGCTGGTTCTTAAATGCTCTGGTTTCGCGTGAGTCGATTATCTCAATCTCAGGCTCATCAGACTGTCTCGATGAGGGATTATTCTGAGCAGATGGACGATCGTCTACGATGACCATCTTTGTATTTTCTTGAGATACCGGATTAGATGTTTGTGATGATCGAGCATCATTTTCATTTGCGATCCGTTGACGTTCCATCCAATCACTCTGTGATTCATCTTCGATCACAACTGGATTTGCATTGGGAAGCTGAGTTGCTACTTGAGCTTCTTTCGCTTCTCGGTTCGCCTCGCGATCCGCCGCTCGTTGTGCTCGCCGTTCACGAACTGCTTGACACCCACTCGCTTGTGCAAGGAGCATGCTCGATATGAGCATCGCAGCTGCCAAAGATACTGATCGAGGGAGTTGCGATGATGAGGAATGATTTTCTGTGCGTCTGTCCATACCCCATCCTATCGGCATAGACCCCCGCATACACTCAAAGAACCTTCAGGAGAGTCACAATGTCCAACCATTCATCACTTTCTGGCCGAGTGGCCGTCGTTACCGGTGCCAGCGCTGGAATCGGTAAAGCAATCGCCCATGACCTCACCTCCAAAGGTGCTGGGATCATCCTCAATGCCCGTCGAGTCGATCGGATCGAGGAACTCGCTCAACAAATCAACGCTCAGTTTGGAGCCGTTGAAGGAAAACCCCGCGCCATCTGTGTCGCCGGAGACGCCTCCGAAGATTCAGTGATCGACAACATGCTCCAAGCCGCAAAAGACCACTTTGGATCACCCGCGGATCTCGTCGTTGCCAACGCAGGACGAGGGCTCGACGGCTCTGTAATGACTTCAGACACAGACCAATGGGAGTCGATGCTCAAGACGAACATCTTGGGTGTTGCCAAAATGATCCGAAAAGCGGGAACAGAACTCCTGGAACTTCAAAAGAATAGAGACTGGACGAACCACCCCACTGATATCGTGATCCTTGGATCAACTGTGGGAAGACATATCTCCCCGTTCTCCTCGATGTACGGCTCAACAAAGTTCGCCGTCAACTCACTCGCAGAAGCGGCGCGACGCGAACTGGGTCCTTCAGGTATCCGTGTAAGTCTCATCGAACCCGCGATTGTGAAATCGGAGTTCCAAGAAGTCGCAGGATACGACGCAGATGGTTTCGGAAAGATCATGGACAAGTTCGGACCTGTGCTTGTTCCCGAAGACATTGCCCGCTCTATCGGATTCATCGTCTCACAACCTGCCAATGTCCACATCTGCGACATCGTCGTACGACCAACGCGCCAGGACTATCCGTAACAATCTATTACGAGTTCACGGACACCCATTCGAGAAAGCGGCTAGAAACTCGCTGACATCGAAAAAGTTAAATGTGCCGTTCCCTGTCAAATCTGCGAGCGGGTCTTCATTAGCGAACGCATTCAAGAATGCTGAGACATCGAAGAAGTTGATTGTGCCATCCTCATTGAGATCCGCAATACATGGCGGACAATCACCCAACTCGATGTATTGAACTCCTGCAAGTCCATTCACAGAATATGCTATGGGACCGTCTACAAACAAATTACGAGACCATCCATCCGTAAAAATCGGTCCGACCAAAGTTGGATTGGTTGGATCACTCACATCAATACATTGAATCCCGTAATCTAAATCTGCAACATATGCAATGGAATCAATAACAGATATCGCTGTCGCCGTGCCAGGGGTGTCATAGGACCCTAGAAGCTCAGGCGAAAACGGATCACTTACATCGACTATCTGTATGCCCGAATTATGATCTGCAATATAAGCAATGGACCCAACTACTACCACACCGCCTGCCCAATAAGGAGTATTATAGGAACCCATCAATTGAGGGTCTGTCGGGTTTTTTACATCGATCAGTAGTAAACCTTCTGACCCGTCTGCTACAAAAGCTATAGAATCTATGACTTCAACTGCATCAGCTGTCCCAACCGTATCGTACGATCCGAGTAAAACTGGAAAAACGGGGTCACTGATATCGATGATTTGTAAACCACTAAACTCATCTGCTACATACGCAATCGAGTCAACCACAACAACATCAATCGCTCCCCCAGGTGTGTCGTATGCCCCAAGGAACATAGGAGCACTACCATCACTTACATCGATGATCTGGAGCCCGGATCCATAATCCGCAACATAGGCAATTGAATCAACCACTGTCACTCCGAAAGCCCAATAAGGAGTATCGTAAGTGCTGACCCAGATGGGTTCAGCACGATTACTCACATCGTAAATACGCAAACCTTTGAAATGATCAGTGATATATGCCATATCACCAACGATTGTCATAGCCTCCGCACGCGCTCGTGTGGATGTCAAATTAATTTCCTGCGAAATCTTAGGATCATTAATATCGATCAGATGCACCCCACCACCATCAGTAAGATAAGCGATGTCCCCTTCTATAGTGATCCCAACCGTGTATTCGGGTGTTCTGTATGATCCAATTAAAATAGGGTTTGAGGGCTCTTCAACATTTAAAATTTGGAGTCCGCCACTACCATCTGCAACATACGCAGTGCTATTAACAACTGTGACTTGATTTGCAACCCCTGGAGTATCGTAAACACTCATCAACTCAGGAAATTCGGAATCACTCACATCAAATATTTCTAATCCCGCATGATGACCTGCAACATACGCTACTGACCCTTTAACTTCTACCCCTAGTGCTCTTGCTTGAGTTTCGATCGAGCCCAACAGCATCGTTTCTGCTGGATTACTGATGTCGATAATCTGCAGACCATTAAAAAAATCTGTCACATACGCTGTGTTTCCCACTATTGATAAACTAACTGCTGTTCCAAGCGTGATGTGGGAACCAAGCAAAACCGGAGATTCTGGGTCGCTTGCATCAACTATCTGAAGACCCATTCCATCACCTATCAAGTAAACAATGCTCTCAACGACTTCCAGTTCTGTACAGACTGCTCCATCTACAGAATATGAGCCCAAGAGTTGAGGTGTCGAAATGTCTTGAATATCAAACATTTTCAAGCCTTCTTCAGAAGCTGCTAAATATAAGATATTGTCGACAACCGTTAAATATTGGACACTTCCAGTAGTGTTGAACGATCCTATCAAATTCATACTAGTTGGATCACTGATATCAATAACCAACCAACCTGAGGATCCATCAGCAACAAACGCGGTTGATCCAACAATCTCCACATGTTGAGCGTGCCCAGGAGTATTGATCAGGGCAAGATAATCTCGCCCTTGGCATAGCCATCCATCAGCCAACCCCTCCGGCGCAATCAACACTGCGCTCAAAATCATGCAAAGAGTAAAACTATGGACGGATTCTACAAATAACTGAATGGTTTTTAACATTTACTAATCCCATTATATAAATTGTCTTGTAGGGATTAATTATATCAAAATTTCATTTGAATACAATGATTGTTACAACCTAACACGAAATTACCGTCCCAAGAAATGAGCCGGTACATCCCCGTGATCCGCTCGGATCACAGAGCGGATTCCGCCGCGCCCTTTCCAGTTGGTTTCGATTTGTAACCAGACTGGATCGATCACATTCACGAGATCCTCGCGGATCGTGTTAGTCACTGCTTCAAAGAAACTCCCCTCGTTGCGGAACGAGTGGTAATAGAGTTTCAAGCTTTTGAGCTCGATGCATTTCCCGCCCTTATTCGCAGGCCGGGGCTCGTATCGGAGTGTTACAACACCAAAGTCAGGATGACCTGTGATCGGACAAACCGAGGTAAACTCCTCAGCGATATGCTCAATAACAAACGGCGTATCGGACGGGTTTTCAAAGACTTCAAAGAGTGCAGTATCAGGCATAGACCCAGCGTAGGCGCACTGTGTGCCCAATTGAACAACTCCCTCTCGTTGCGCATAAAAAAGGGCACCCCAGATGGGATGCCTTGTAAAATCGTAGTGATTATCAACCCAAGCTTTAGCTTTCGGTAGTCTCTGCAGCTTCAGTCGTTGTGCCTTCGCCGACGATCACGTCGCGGATCTCAACTTGTGGCATTTCCTCATCTGAACTTGGAGCACCCAACTCAGTATCTGATTCGATTGTACCCGCATCGATACCTTCTTGGACTTCCATCTCTGCTTCAAGGATCAATGCTTCTGCTTCGTCTTCAGCATCGTTGTAGAACTCTTCTTCGAACGCCATTTCCTCAAGCTCTTCTGGAGAAACGAGTGTCTTGACTCGAATATCCTGATACTTGCGGAAACCGGTACCCGCTGGGATGAGATGTCCGAGTAGGACATTTTCCTTGAGTCCTACAAGATGATCCTCTGCACCGCGGAGCGAAGCTTCGGTCAACACCTTGGTTGATTCCTGGAATGACGCACCTGAAAGGAATGAGTCCGACGACAACGCAGCTTTGGTAATACCCAAGAGAAGCGTACGACCTGATGCAGGACGCGCCCGCTTGGTCTTTGCGATCTCGCCACCTTCTGCTTCCGCTCTCGCGTTTGCTTCTTTGACGACTTCCTTGTCAACCAGATCATTGACCCGCAGGGTTGTAGTTCCTGCATCGGTTACTCGAACCATCGAAGCAACCTTGAGGTTGGTCTGACGGAAGTTGAACTTATCAATGATCTCATGTGGAAGAAGCTCGGTATCACCCGGATTCTCAACACGGACCTTACGGAGCATCTGTGACAAGATCATTTCAACATGCTTGTCGTTAATCGGTACACCCTGAGCTCGGTACACGTTTTGTACTTCGTCAAGCATGTACTGCCACAAAGCTTCTTCGCCCTTGATTCGCAGAATGTCATGAGGTACCAATGGACCTTCAGTCAGTGCTTCACCCGCTTGGACGAAATCACCTGCGTGAACAAGGAGTGCCTTGTCATTTGGAACATGATGATCCTTTTCAATCCCCGAATCGGAGATGATCTTGATCGTCATCTTGCCCTTACGCTTATCTGAATGAATCTCGACAATACCTGAGATCTCGGCCATGAAGGAAGGATCCTTCGGCTTACGAGCTTCGAAGATTTCGGTAACTCGTGGAAGACCACCAACGATGTCCGCTGAGCCTGACGCTGCACGAGGCTGACGAGCGATCATGTGTCCCGCATCGATCATCTCGCCGTCGGCCACTTCCAAACGCGCCTTCGCAGGCAAGTAGTGGAAGTCGAGGATGTGTCCATCGTCGTCAACAATGTTGATCTGCGGATGCAAATCACCCTTGTGCTCGACAACAACGAGTGCCTTCTGGCCGCGACCTGCGTCTTCTTCGCGAACGGTTTCACCGATCTCGATATCAACGAACTCAATACGACCAGGCTTCTCTGCAAGAATCGGAGTACGGTGAGGATCCCACTTAACGAGCACCGATCCACGCTTCGCTGTATCGCCGCTCTTGGTGTAGATAAATCCACCGTAAGGAATCTTCGTCTTTTCGAGTTCCTTACCCGCTTCGTCAAGAATCGCAAGCTCGCCGTTTCGCTTGAGCGAAACAGTACAATCGTTCCCGTCTTCATCCTTCACTGCAACTTCGTTACAGTCACGGATTTCAACAGTACCATTGTTGAGTGCACGATATTCAGTATCAACAACTGCACGAGTACCAATACCACCCGAGTGGAATGTACGCATGGTCAACTGAGTACCAGGTTCACCAATCGACTGAGCACCGATGATTCCGACGGCCATGCCTTCTTCAACCATTTTACCGGTCGACATATCCATACCGTAATCGAGCGCTGAACACCCAGTTGGGGATTCAGAAGTCAAAGGCGAACGAACTAGCACAGCATCAATACCGATCTCTTCGATCCGGCTCGCTGCTTCTTCGCTGACCATCTCATTTGCGTCGATGATCTTCTCGCCGTTCACTGGATCAGTAATCGCGTTGACGACAACACGACCATAGATCTGATCACTCAAAGGTACATCGATCTGTTCACCCTTGTAAATCGCGCGCTTCATGATCCCTCGGCGTGAGCCACAATCGTGCTCACCGACAATCACTGACTGTGCGACATCACAAAGCTTACGAGTCAAGTAACCCGAGTCAGCAGTCTTGAGTGCAGTATCCGCGAGACCCTTACGAGCACCGTGAGTTGATGAGAAGTATTCAAGAATGTGCAAGCCTTCACGGAAGTTCGCACGAATCGGCGTTTCGATAATCTCACCCGATGGTTTCGCCATCAGACCACGCATACCTGCGAGCTGCTGCATCTGCGAAACATTACCACGAGCACCCGAGTCACTCATGAGGTAAACAGGATTCAAGAATCGCTTGCCTTCCTTCTCGGTAATGCTCGCGTACGAGTCATCATCGAATCGACGATCGTCACGGAGCGTATCGATCAGGACAACTGTCAGCTCTTCACGACAATGTGACCAAATATCGAGCAACTGGTTGTAACGTTCGCGTTCAGTGATGATACCACGATCGTAGTTCTTCTCAACACGATCAACCTTCAGCTGAGCCGCGTCAAGAAGTGCGATCTTCGCTTCAGGAATACGAAGATCGGTTACACCGAATGAAAGCCCTGCGAGCGTTGCATTCTTGAAACCAATGTCCTTCATTTCGTCAAGCAAGTTGATCGTTGCTGCACGGCCACAATACTCGTAAGTATCGTCAATCACGCGAGCACAACCCTTCTTACCGATCGCACAGTTGTAGAACGGCATGCCTTCTCCGAGAATCTCAGAGAACAAGACGCGTCCAACAGTTGTGATCAATCGACCATGCTCAGGCATCGCTTCGATTGGACCACGCTCTTTGTTGACAAGCTTATCGACGCCTTCGAGACGAACCGAAATCAGTTCGTGGATATCGATCTTCTTGGAGTCAAACGCGAGGATTGCCTCATGCTTGTCTTTGAAGCGAGGAATGTCCTTCTCGACTGCTTCGTCAAGTGCTTCGAGAGTGGTCGTAATGAAGTACACGCCCATAACAATGTCTTGCGACGCATTGATAATCGGCGAACCATTCGCAGGTGAGAACACGTTGTTAGTTGACAACATCAACACATGCGCTTCAGCTTGTGCTTCGATTGACAAAGGCAAGTGGACCGCCATCTGGTCACCGTCGAAGTCAGCGTTGAATCCACCACACACCAATGGGTGCAAACGGATCGCGTTACCTTCAACAAGCACAGGCTCAAACGCCTGGATACCCATACGGTGAAGGGTCGGAGCACGGTTGAGCATAACTGGATGCTGGTAAATGACCTCGTCGAGGATATCCCAGACTTCCGAGTCACGACGCTCGAGCATTCTCTTCGCGCTTTTAATCGTATCTGCCAATCCGTGCTCTTTGAGCTTGCGGATGATGAACGGCTGATACAACTCAAGCGCGATCTTCTTAGGCAAACCACACTGGTTCAGCTTCAGGTTTGGACCAACGACGATAACTGAACGACCCGAGTAATCTACTCGCTTACCAAGCAGGTTTTCACGGAATCGACCCTGCTTACCCTTGATCATATCAGTCAACGATTTCAGTGCTCTGCTCGATGAGCCGAGAACTGGACGACGACAGCGATTGTTGTCAAACAACGCGTCGACTGCTTGTTGAAGCATTCGCTTCTCGTTACGGATAATGACTTCTGGAGCATTGAGATCCATCAGTTTCTTAAGGCGGTTATTGCGATTGATGATTCGACGATACAAATCGTTCAAGTCACTCGTCGCAAAGTTGCCCGATTCGAGAAGAACCAACGGGCGAAGATCAGGCGGGATCACAGGGATCACATCCATCACGAGCCATGCTGGATCATTCTCACTGAAACGAACTTGCTCGACAAGCTTGAGGCGCTTTGCGAGATCCTTCGTTTTCTGCTTGCTTCGAGTCGCTGCCAATCCTTCACGGATTTCTGCAGCTACCGCATCTAGATCGAGCTGATCGATCAACTCACGGATCGCTTCTGCGCCCATCAGTGCTGTGAACTCGTTGCCGTAGGTATCCAATGCAGCGCGATGCTCGTCTTCAGTCAATACCTGCTTGTAAGTCAGCTCGGTATCACCTGGTTTCGNGACGACATAATCTTGGTAGTACACGATCTTTTCAAGATCGGAAGTCTTCATCGCGAGCAATGTGCCCAAACGCGATGGAAGCGACTTGAAGAACCAGATATGCACCGATGGTGCTGCAAGGTTGATGTGACCCATGCGCTTCCGGCGAACACGCGAATGTGTCACCTTCACGCCACAGCGATCACAGATATATCCCTTGTACTTAGTCCCGCGGTACTTACCACATGAACATTCGTAATCGCGTTCAGGACCAAAGATCCTTTCGCAGAAAAGCCCGTCCTTTTCAGGACGATAAGTACGATAGTTAATCGTCTCGGGCTTTTTCACCTCGCCGTAAGACCACGCCCGGATGTCATTGGGTGACGCCAGAGTAATCTTAACAGATGAGTAGTCATTAACGCGGTCGTATACGCTTTCAGCCATGATCATTTTCTCCAGTGAAGGAGTGAATCTCTTTGTTCATTCAACTCTTGTGTAGAACTAGCCGCCCGCTGCGATGCAGCGGACGACGCCTGCTTAACTTATTGCTTTACAACAAGCTTCCGCCTTCGAGTTGCTTCTTTTCGAGTGTCAGGTTCATACCCAGACCCTTGAGTTCGTTGCAAAGGACATCAAACGCGACAGGCATGCCTGCTTCGAGTTTGTTTGTGCCCTTAACCATCGACTCGTAGATCTTGGTCCGGCCTTCAACATCGTCAGACTTCACAGTCAGAAGCTCTTGCAAGATATATGCAGCCCCGTACGCTTCGAGCGCCCAGACTTCCATCTCACCAAAGCGCTGACCACCTGTTCGTGCCTTACCACCGAGCGGCTGCTGGGTAATAAGTGAGTAAGGTCCAGTCGCACGTGCATGGATCTTGTCATCGACAAGGTGATGCAGTTTGAGCAAGTACATGAATCCAACCGTTGTTTTCTGGTTGAAAGCTTCACCTGTTCGTCCGTCGTACAACTGAATCTTGCCACCAGCAGGCATCTCTGCAAGCAACTCACGATGATGAGGCCAAGTGCCCTTCTCTTCGCAATCTGCCCAACGGCTCTGCACATGCTGGTTCGCTTCACGAACAGACGCATGGATTTCTTCTTCGCTCGCACCATCAAATACTGGTGTTACCGCTTGGAATCCAAGTACCTGAGCTGCCCAACCAAGGTGGGTCTCAAGGATCTGTCCAACATTCATTCGAGAAGGCACACCCAGTGGGTTCAATAGAACTTCAACTGGAGTACCATCATCCATAAACGGCATGTCTTCTTCAGGAACAACGCGTGCAATCACACCCTTGTTCCCGTGTCGACCCGCCATCTTATCACCCGCGGAGAGTGTTCGTTTAGTCGCGATGTAAACCTTGACCATTTCAAGCACGCCGTTAGGCAACTCATCGCCACGCTTCATGTGCGCGACCTTGCGTTGCTTCTCAGCTTCTACCGCTTCGATACGAGGCCAGTACTGACGATAAACCGTTTCAGCTTCTTCCTTCGTGTCCTTGGATCCCTTGATCCACTTGACATTGAAGGTCTTAATCTGCTCAACGATTACTTCAGGAATGTCCGACGCACCAACCTTCTGGCGAGTCATCGGGTCAACCATCTCAGTACCAACAACAACATTGATCGCTTCGGTCATCTCTTTGAAGAGCTTGATCGCAGCTGAATCTTGCTCAGCTTCGTAAGTGCTGATTTCAGCTTTGAGTGCTTTCTTCTGTGCTTCGTTCATATGAACGCGGCGAGAGAACTTGCGAGTGTTGATCACGATACCGTTTGTGCCAGCACTGACTTCGAGTGAATCATTCTTCACATCTTCACCAGCACGGCCGAAGATCGCATGGAGCAGTTTCTCTTCAGGTGTCAGCTCAGTCTTGCTCTTAGGCGAAACCTTACCAACGAGAATGTCACCAGGACCAACACGAGCACCAACGCGAATCACGCCGCTCTCATCGAGATTGCGAAGCATCCGTTCGGACACATTCGGGATATCTCGAGTGAACTCTTCGCGACCGAGCTTCGTTTCACGGACTTCAACATCGTACGAGTCAATATGAATACTCGTAAACGCGTCATCCTTCACCAAACGCTCGCTGATCACGATCGCATCTTCGAAGTTGTAACCATCGAAAGTGTTGAACGCGACCATCGCATTGCGGCCGATTGCTAACTCGCCATCGAGTGTCGATGCACCGTCAGCAATAACCTGACCTGCCTTAACCTTCTGACCCTTCTTAACGATTGGCTTCTGGTTCTGACATGTTCGTTCGTTGAGACCAACAAACTTACGGAACACATACTCGTCAGCGTTATCGATAATGATTCGTTCAGCATCGACATAGGTAATCGTTCCGCCTCGCTTGGCTTTGACAAGCATGCCGGAGTACTTACCGACTTCCTTCTCCATACCAGTTGCGACACAAGGAGGATCAACCTTGATCAATGGAACAGCCTGACGCTGCATGTTCGAACCCATCAACGCACGGTTCGCGTCGTCATGCTCCAAGAATGGAATCAATGACGCAGAGATACCTACAAGCTGCTTCGGAGAAACATCGACATAATCGACTTCCTTCGCTTTCACTTCTGCAATATCACTATCAACGCGAGCAAGCACATTACCAGGTTTGAACTGCCCCTCTTCATCGAGGACGTCAGCTGGCGAAAGCACTGAACGAATTTCTTCGTCCGCACGAAGGTTCACGACCTTCTTTGTAACTTCGCCGTCTTTTACGACACGATAAGGTGTACGCAAGAAACCGAACTCGTCGACTGTTGCGTAAATACCGAGTGAACAAATCAGACCAATGTTCGTGCCTTCAGGAGTTTCAATCGGACATACGCGACCGTAGTGAGATGTGTGAACATCTCGAACCTCAAAGCCAGCACGCTTACGATTCAAACCACCAGGTCCAAGCGCTGAAAGTCGGCGCTCGTGAACGAGGGTTGAAAGCGGGTTCGTCTGGTCAACAACCTGTGAGAGTTCTGAACGACCAAAGAAGAAATCAATCGCGGATGAGATAGATTTCGAGTTCACGAGATCTGCGATCTTCGCGACTTCTTCAGGATCTTTCACGCTCATGCGCTCTTGAACTGTTCGACGAAGTTTCAGCAAGCCCTTGCGGACTTCTTCAACTGCCAACTCGTCAAGCGTACGCAATCGGCGGTTACCCAAGTGATCGATATCATCGATATACGCAACTGGACGCTGCGTNTCAGGATCNAGCCTGTTGCTACGAAGATCGAGCATGTACTGAACAACCTTGAGGAAGTCATACCCGAGCAAGAACAACTGATCAGGATCGATATCCATATCAAACTTACGGTTGATACGGAAACGACCTACGCGACCCAAACGGTATCGATTTTCATCGAAGAACTTCTCGTGGAAGAGCTGCTTTGCCTTCTCAACCTGCGGCGGGTTACCCGGACGCAAACGAGAATACACCTTCAGCATCGCGCGATCGTAATCGCTCTCGACATTTGGTACGTCGTCAAACTGCTCAAGCTTTTCTTCAGCAATGGTATTGAGGATCAAGGAGTCCGACGGGTTCTGAACCACGCGGATAGTCTTGAGACCCGATGCCTTGATTGCTTCAGCAGCTTCTTCTCCAACCTGACAACCGACATGAACCAGCTCTTCGCCGGTTTCGGTATCAATGATTGAAGCTGCTGCCCAGTCCTCAGAGTGAACATCCTTCGCTTTGATTTCACTTACTTCGTAGAACAAGCTGATGATCGCATCTGTTGATGCAACCGACTCATCCAAACAACGCAAGAAGGTCGTCGCAGTCAACTTCGTTGACTGGTCGATCCGCATCGCTAAGACATCTTTCTTCGTAACTTCGAGCTCAATCCATGAACCGCGCTCAGGGATTACCCGTGCGCTGTGCAATGGACGATCGCCTTCAGACGAGAGAATAGAGAAGTCCACACCCGGGCTTCGATGAAGCTGTGATACAATCACNCGCTCTGCACCGTTGACGATGTATTCACCGCCGCCCATGAGCACAGGGAACTCCCCGAGGTAGATATCTTCCTCAGGCAAATCGCCGTGTGTTTCGCGCTTGAGACGAAGGCGCAACCGGAACGGATGACCAAAGGTCAATCGCAGTTCNCGGCACTCGTCAGATGTATAGCGAGGCTGCTCAAGCGAGTAGCTCACATATTCAAGTGACATCGTCTCATCGTACGACTCAATAGGAAAGATCTCTTGCAANAGTGCTTCCAGACCCAAGCCTGAATCCCGTTCATCGGGATTCTTCTCGTTCTGAAGAAACCGCTCGTAAGCAGCCTCTTGCACTTGCCAAAGATCCGGGACCTTCGTTGCATCGCCTCGTTTAGCGAAACTCCGAACACTGCGCTCACGCTCCATTTGGCGCACTTTGGTCGCTGCCATCCAAGCACCTCGTGATGGTTCTATTCACAACTCAAANACNCAGAACTACTGCACTGCGATTGGGTTGGAAAACTTCGTGAAAAGTTTGGTGAAAATTGTGTGTGTGCCCATACCGCCCCAGTATGCTGCTCAATAAACCCGNAAGATTAAACTAAAACGGTTAAACATTCTAGCCCATCACGAGTTACAAAGCCACCCGGCACAGAATTTGCTCTAGCCGGGAGAACTGACACTTGATCACATGGAAACAATACGCTCCATCGATCTCCGATACGACACTCAACACCAAACTCGTTTGATAACCGTTTCGATCACCACCGACCGAACAACACCCTAGCATCACCCAGTATGTTGTACCGTCGGACTTTTACGCTCGTCTTTATCATCCCAGATTGAGCTCCGCACTCAACCAAGGCCAAACGGCAACTCCGCGATTTCCACAGAGTTGCCATATTTTGTAGATCAACGACTCGCTGCTCAAGCAGCGAACGCCAATCGCTCAAAGTTATGCGATTTCGATTTCTGCGCCAACTTCTTCGAGCTTGGTCTTGATATCTTCTGCTTCGTCCTTGCTTGCGCCCTCTTTGACCTTGCCGCCAGCTTCTTCTGCCAAAGCCTTTGCTTCCTTGAGTCCAAGTCCAGTGATCTCGCGGATCGCCTTGATGACCTGAATCTTGTTGCCACCAGGGCTCTTAATGATGACATTGAATGCTGTCTGCTCTTCAGCAGCAGCTCCGCCGCCNTCANCAGCAGCAGCCATAACAACGCCGCCNCCAGCTGCAGCTTCGATGCCGTAGGTATCNTTCATGTAATCGCCAAGATCAACAGCTTCTTTTAGTGTCAAACCTGAGAGTTCGTCACCGAGTTTTGTGATCTTTGCGTCAAATGTCTTTGTTGCTTCGTC
>JGI24723J26617_10001007_pt1 | contig 25921 bp, 24 predicted proteins | sample Cruoilmetagenom6_FD_26617 | JGI IMG/M metagenome (IMG submission 26617)
GGGAAATTTTTAGGTGCCTTATGCCTAATGCTCATCGCCCTACTTCCAACATTTATTTATGTATTTAGTATATATCAACTGGGAAATCCCCCAGGCAATCTTGATTGGGGAAGCCTGCTCGGTTCGTATATTGGACTGATATTATTGGCCGCTAGTTTTACCGCGATTGGTATTTTCACCTCAACGCTCTCTGCAAACCAAATTGTTGCCTTTATCTCAGGAATTTTAGTTTCGTTTACCATGTTCTATGGCTTTGGAGCGATAGCCGATTTAGATTTAGGTGAATTTTTTAGAAATTTCGGTATGGAAGTACATTTTGAAAGTTTGAGTCGCGGCTTAGTAGACTCGGTGGATGTAATCTACTTTTTATCCGTGACCATTTTTTTCTTGGTCCTTACACGTTTAAAATTATCGGTTGAAGCATGAAGAAATTAATTTTACATAGCAGTATCATTTTAGTGATCTTAATTGTCATTAACGTTTTAGCTGAAAAATTTAGAATGCGAATTGACCTCACCCAAGACAAACGGTACAGCCTTTCTGAACTTACCAAATCCTCCCTTGAGGCAATCGACGATATCGCCCTAATTGAGGTCTATTTAGAGGGAGATTTTCCTGCTGAATTTAACCGCCTTCAAACAGAAACAAAACAACATCTATCCAACTTAGCCGCCCTAAATAGCCATATTCAATATCGTTTTATCGATCCTATAGACCAGTCGGAAGAATTGATAAAACAAGGTCTACAACCCAGCCGACTTACCGTTCAAGAAAACGGCGTAAATTCTGAACTCATTATTTTCCCTTGGGCCACCCTTAGTTACCACGGAAAAAAAGAGAACATTTCGCTGCTTTCTAATGATGCTATCAATGGACAGGAAGGACAACTAGAAAATTCAATCGCCGAATTAGAATATGAATTTACCAATGCTATCCGTAAAGTCAGTACGAAACGCGATGAAAAAATTGCTGTTTTAAAAGGTAATGGAGAACTTGAGGATGTCTATTTAGCAAGTTTTTTAAGTGAATTAGGGCAATTTTATCAATTGGCTCCCTTTACGCTTGATTCGGTTGCTAAGCAACCCATCAAGACCGCACAGGAATTAAATCAGTTTGATTTAGCCATTATTGCGAAACCTACAGAGGCTTTTTCAGAAGCAGAAAAACTAACCCTAGACCAATTTATTTTAAACGGTGGTAAAACCTTGTGGCTTATTGATAATACAATTGCCGAATTAGATAGTTTGATGCTTGGAAGTAGCCTGGCCATGAATCGCGACTTAAACCTTACCGATTTACTATTTTCTTACCAAGTTAGACTCAATTACAATTTAATTAGAGATATGTATTCAGGGAGCATTCGCTTAGCCGATGGAGCATTAGGAAATCAAACCCAATATCAAGATTATCCATGGCATTATTACCCCATGATTACATCATTAAATAATCATCCAATTAATAAAAATATTGATCCCGTACTGCTTAAATTTGCAAACACCATTGATACGCTTAAAGGGGATATAAATAAAACAGTTCTACTACACAGTTCTAAATTTTCAAAGCCTATAGGAACGCCTTTTCAGATTTCCTTAAATGAGGTCGATAAAACACCTGTTCCCACTGATTTTGACCGTGGGTATCAAACCTTAGGGGTATTACTTCAGGGAGCGTTTACCTCAGCGTATGCCAATCGAGTTAAACCCTTTGAGTATCCTTCTTTTACCGCCAAAAGCGAACCCAATAAAATGGTTGTCATTGCGGATGGAGACATCATTGCGAATGAAGTATATCAAGGACAGCCACTCCCGTTAAGCGTTGATAAATTTACCCGAGAAAGTTATGGAAACAGTACCTTTTTGCTCAATGCCGTAAATTATTTACTAGACGATGGACTCCTAGAATTAAGGGCTAAAAAATTAAACCTTCGGTTTTTAGACAAACAGAAAGCCTTTGCCGAAAGATCGTACTGGCAAGCCCTCAACGTTGTTTTACCCCTTGTAATTATGGCCTTATTAGGCCTACTCTTTACGCAAGTTCGTAAAAGAATTTACCGTTAGTTAACAAGTGAATTCTGCTAAATGAGTATCTTTAACAGCTCAAAACTAAATTAAAACAACAATGAACAAACAAATTATACTGCTCTTACTTTTGACTGGAGTCTTTGGAATGCAGGCACAAATAAAGAGCCCCCAACCAAGCCCGGCAGCCACCATCATCCAAACAGTAGGCCTTACTGAGGTACGCGTAGAATACTCAAGACCCGCCATGCGTGGAAGAAAAGTGTTTGGAGATTTAGTTCCTTATGGTCCAGTTTGGAGAACGGGTGCCAATGCAAACACCAAAATAACCTTTAGTGATGATGTAGTGATTGCAGGTAAAACTTTAAAGAAAGGTACCTATGCCTTGTATAGCAAGCCCCAAAAAGATAGCTGGGACATCATTTTTTATACCGATGCGAACAATTGGGGAAATCCGCAACAATGGGATGATAACAAAGTCGCTTTATCAGCCAAAGTACCCACCCAAAACATGCCGATGCCTATAGAATCCTTTACAATTTCTATTGACGATTTAACGAACGATTCAGGAGTATTAGGTATTTTATGGGAAAATACTTATGTTGGCCTAAAATTTGTAGTACCCACTGAGGCCATCACCATGAAGAGCATTGCGCAGGTCATGAGTGGCCCTAGTGCCAATGACTATTTTGCTGCGGCTAGTTACTATAGAACTACAGGGAAGGACTTAAAACAAGCCCTTGTTTGGATTACTAAAGCGACTGAAATGAATGACAAAGCCTACTGGATGTTACGTGAAAAATCAATAATACACGCAGCCCTTGGCGATAAAAAAAACGCTATTATCGCAGCAAAAAAATCGCTGGAATTAGCCGAAAAGGAGAAAAACTCCGATTATATTAAAATGAATAAAGAGTCCATTGCAAAATGGTCCAACTAAATATATCCTTATGAGAACATTTAAAATTTTTATGGTATTAATTGCGTTTACTAGCTTTAGTTTCGCACAACAAAGTCCAAGATTACAGGCCACTGGCACAGCCAATGGCGTAAAAATCGATATTGATTATAGCGCCCCAAGCGTAAAAGGTCGTAAAATTTGGGGAAGCCTCGAAAAATATGGCGAAATCTGGAGAGCTGGAGCGAATAGCAATACAACCTTTAGCTTTAGCAAAAACGTAACCATTGCCGGAAAAGATCTTCCAGCAGGCAAATACAGCTTTTTTATTATCCCGAATGAAACGGGTGCGTGGACAATCATTCTAAATAGTAAAACAGATATTTGGAAATTAAGAGGCTATGACAAAGCAAATGATAAAGTGAGAGCTGACCTCAAACCAAAAATGGTGAGTGATAACCAAGAGCAATTGAAATATAGCGTAACGTCAAATGGCATTGAATTTGCCTGGGAAAAAGTACGTTTATCAATTCCTGTTAAAGCCAACTAATTTTTAAACAAATTAACTAATATATATCCGGAGGTGTAAATTTTAATCGATTTATTCTCCGGATTTTTTTTTGTTTATCTCAGCAGGGAAGCTCTTTCTCCCTACAATAACGACACGCCATTTAAATCGGTCGTTAACACATCACTCATATAATCAAAATAAGGTCGAACATCTTTAAATGCACGCGTTACTTGCACCAAAAAATCGGCTGAAACCACCTCTTGGTCTGTATATGTTTTAGTGAAAATAAATTGCTTCTTGCGTATTAGATCGATATCCTTATGCTCCTTACTAAAACCCTTTGGTGCTGTTTTTAATTCATCACCTTGTAATTGCCCCCAGGTTTTTACAAATTTTGAATCCCCAATGATCGCTCTAAATTCATCTGCATCAAGTGCCAATTCTTTTCGAATTCTCAATAAATCTTCTTTTTCAGGATTCCAAAATCCTGTCGCTAAAAATGAAGCTCCCGGCCCAATCTGTAAGTAATATCCCCCACGTAATTCAGGCTTTTTTCGATGAAATGAACATCCAAAATGTGTTTTATAGGGAGTTTTATCTTTTGAAAAACGAACATCTCTATATATTCTAAACATTTTCATTTTATCAATCTCATCGTGTTTTTGCATGGCCATATATAAGGCCTGATTAACTATTTTCATCTCCGCTTCTATCGCTTTAAACCTTGCTTTATTAGCGCTAAACCATTCTCGCGTATTGTTTTTTTCCAATTCGTTTAAAAATGAAAATATCTCGGGTGGGATGCTTGGTGTCATGAATTCTTCTTTTTTCAAAGATAAAAAGAATTCAACCAACCCCTTCCTAATCTAAAGAGAACTGCCAATAATTATACACTACACAACCTTCAATACCCATGATTTAGTAATAATTGCGTAGCTTAGTGTCAACATTAACCGTAAAAAAATCATCTCATCATGACAAATTCAATCAAGCCACCCAGTTGGTATTGGGTTATTTCAATTCTCGCCTTGGCGTGGAACGCCATGGGTATTAAGGCCTATTTAGACCAAGTTAACAATGCAGAAAGTTTTCAAGCAGCAACCTCCCCTGAACAGTTAGCGGCCCTAGCCGAAACTCCTTCGTGGGCTATAGGTGCATTTGCAACGGCCGTTTTTGCCGGGGGTTTAGGCAGTCTTTTACTACTTGTCAGAAAGCGTTTGGCCTATGTAATTCTCAGTATTTCATTTTTAGCCGTGCTCATTCAAATGGGCTATTTGGTGATGAATCCTGTACCTGATGCGAATTATTCCATGACTGCGGCTATCATTCTTGTCTCTTTATTTCTTGTGTGGTTCGCTAAAAAAAGTAGCCATAAAGGATGGTTAAATTAAGCCCTTACGTACTAAAAAAAAGACATCCTAAAAATAATATACCTCGCCTGTAGCTTATTTTTGATGTCTTTTTTCAAGTACATTGACAATATCATTAAGCTCAAAGCCCTTCGCTTTAAGTAAAATCAAATAATGAAATAATAAATCGGCCGATTCATCTAAGAAGAGTTGATCATTTGAATCTTTCGCTTCAATCACCATTTCAACTGCCTCTTCCCCAACTTTTTGTGCAATTTTATTGATCCCTTTTGCAAATAAAGATGCTACATAACTCTCTTTCCCTTCCTTGTAATTACTTCTATTTTCAATGATTTCAGTAAGTGTAGAGAGAAATCCATAATTAGGTGCATTGCGTTCTTCCCAGCACGTATCAGTCCCTTTATGGCATACTGGACCAGTTGGATTTGCTTTTATCAATAACGAATCATAATCACAATCCGCTTTTATTGAAACAAGGTGCAACACATTACCACTCTCTTCTCCTTTGGTCCAGAGTCGTTGCTTTGACCGACTATAAAAGGTGACTTTTCTACTTCGAATCGTGACGTCATACGCCTCTTTATTCATATACCCTTGCATCAGAACTTTGTGGGTCGTTGCATCTTGAATAATGGCGGGTACTAACCCTGATTCTTTATTAAAATTAATATTCATAGTGATTCAATTATAAGCGAACGGCTATCCCGTCCTTTTTTAGTTGTTCTTTTAATTCTTTAACCGTAATTTCCTTAAAGTGAAAAACACTTGCAGCCAAGGCGGCGTCCGCTCTTCCCTCGATAAAAACGTCTTTAAAATGGACCATCTTTCCAGCACCTCCAGAGGCAATTATTGGTAGGTGTAATTGGTCGGATAGGTTACGTAGTGCCTCATTGGCGAATCCATTTTTTGTTCCGTCATGGTCCATAGACGTAAATAAAATTTCACCAGCTCCCCTCGCCTGTACTTCGGTGGCCCATGTGACCAATTCAAGATCGGTTGGTGTTTTACCACCCATTAAAAACACCTTCCATTTACCGTCTACAAACTTTGCGTCAATGGCCACCACTACACATTGATTACCATAGGTTGCTGAGAGTTCATTGATAAGTTCCGGACGTTTGATGGCTGCAGAATTAACCGCTATCTTATCTGCTCCAGAACGCAATAATTCTCCTGCCCCTTCTACTGAACTTACCCCACCTCCTACCGTAAACGGAATATCAACCTGTTCTGCAACACGTTTTACTAAATCTTTTAGGGTCTTTCTCCGTTCTTCAGTAGCTGAAATATCAAGAAAAACCAATTCATCCGCACCAGTTTCGGCATAGCATTTTGCCAATGCAACAGGATCACCTGCATCTCTTAAATTGACAAAATTTACGCCTTTTACCGTTCGTCCGTTTTTAATATCTAAACAAGGTATAATTCTTTTTGTTAACATGGATTAATCAATTATATAGTTTTCTAACTGTTTTAAGGTGATTTTACCTTCATAAATAGCCTTTCCTATAATTACACCTTCACAGCCCAATTCGGCTAATTTTGGAAGTTCATCAAAGGTAGAAATGCCCCCAGAAGCAATAAGTTTAAGCTCAGGAACTTTGGTCAATATTTTTTCATAGAGTTCAAAAGAAGGTCCTGCCAACATCCCATCTTTACTAATATCCGTACAAATTACGGTATGCACTCCTTCCCTATGGTATCCTGAAATAAACGGAACCAAATCTAAATCGGAACCTTCCATCCAACCGCCAATAGCAATCTTCTCTTCTAATGCATCGGCTCCTAAAATGATTCGATCTGCCCCATAGGTTGATAACCAACGTTTAAAGGTTTCGGGATGAGTTACCGCAATACTCCCTCCTGTAATTTGCGCAGCTCCTTCATCAAAGGCAATGTTTAAATCTTCATCTGACTTTAGTCCACCACCAAAATCAATACGGAGCTTGGTAGCATTCGCAATTTTGCCTAAGATCTTGTAATTTACAATATGTTTGCTTTTGGCGCCATCTAAATCCACAAGGTGCACATGTTCAATCCCACTGGCCTCAAACATTTTAGCCACCTCAAGCGGGTCTTCATTATACACTATTTTAGTGGTATAATCTCCTTTGGTCAAGCGAACACATTTTCCATCAATGATATCTATCGCTGGTATAATTCTTATTTTACTCATGTGTTAGGTTTAAAAAATTTTGCAGTATCTGCGCTCCTGCTTTACTACTTTTCTCAGGATGAAATTGCACCCCATAAAAATTTTCTCTTTGCATGGCCGAACTATAGGTTACACCATAGGTGGTTTTAGAAATGGTCTGGTCTACAATAGGAACATAATAGCTGTGTACTAAATACATAAAGGCTCCCTCTTCTACTCCAATAAACAAATCAGAATTCAGATCTTCCACTTGATTCCACCCTATTTGAGGTACATTTAGGCCTTGCTTAAATTTAACTGCTTTGCAATTAAAAATACCCAAGCCTTCGGTTTGTCCCTCCTCACTCCCTGCACACATCAGTTGCATGCCTAAACAAATACCAAGCACAGGCTGTGTTAAGGTAGGAATTACGCGGTCTAGTCCCGAGGTTTTTAATTTTTTCATGGCATAACTCGCCTCGCCTACGCCAGGAAAAATTACCCGGTCGGCCGTTATAATTTCTTGCCGATTATTTGTTAAAACTGCCTGAATCCCTAAGCGTTGAAACGCAAATTGTATACTCTGAATATTTCCAGCTCCATAATCGATAATAACAACTTTCATACGCTATAATTTATAATAATCCTTTGGTACTTGGAAGGACCATTTTTGTGATATCTCTTTTAACGGCCGATTTTATCGCTTTCGCGAAGGCTTTAAATATAGCTTCTATCTTGTGGTGTTCGTTCGTCCCCTCTGCCTTAATATTTAAGTTTGCTTTCGCCCCATCTGAAAAGGATTTAAAAAAATGAAAAAACATTTCGGTAGGCATTTCTCCAATCTTTTCACGGGTAAACGCTGCCTCCCATACCAACCAATTTCTTCCACCAAAATCTAAGGCAACCTGCGCTAGACAATCATCCATCGGTAAGGTAAATGCATAGCGTTCAATTCCCAATTTATCACCTAAAGCTTTGGCAAACAATTCGCCCAAGGCAATTGCTGTATCTTCTATGGTGTGATGTTCATCAACCTCCAAATCGCCCTCCACCTTAATTTCTAAATCCATTTGACCATGCCGTGCTAGTTGATCTAGCATATGATCAAAAAAGGCTAGGCCTGTAGTGCAGTCAGATTTCCCTGTACCGTCTAAGTTTAAGCGAATATAAATGTCCGTTTCATTCGTTTTTCGCGTAATTTCAGCCACCCTGGTCTCTAAAGCTAAAAAGGCATAAATTTCTTCCCAATCATTACTTTCTAAAGCAATTACGTTTGACAACTTCTCTTTGTCAACCGTAATTTCATTGGTGCCGTAGTGGGTTTCATCATTTATAAAGATTCCCTTTGCGCCTAAATTTTTAGCCAATTCAATATCGGTTAATCTGTCTCCAATCACATACGAATTTTCTAAATCATATTCCGCCGAAAAATACTTTGTCAACATTCCCGTTCCTGGCTTTCGCGTCACCGCATTTTCATGCGGAAAGGTACGGTCAATACAAACCTCATCAAAAACAACTCCTTCATTTTCAAAGCTACGCATCACAAAATTATGTACGGGCCAAAATGTATCCTCCGGAAAAACCGAAGTTCCCAAACCGTCTTGATTTGTAATCATTACTAGTTCATACGATAATTCTTGCGCTATTTTACTCAAATAAGTCAAGGCCTTTGGGTAAAACGTTAGTTTATCAAAACTGTCAATTTGTTCTCCTGTAGGCTCTTTTATCATGGTGCCATCTCGATCTATAAACAGTACTTTTTTCATGGTTTTAGCTTTTCTATTTTGATGCGCAACGTAGTAAACTTGCGCGTATATTTTTACTTAGTTCATTTGTTGTAATACCGAAATTAATCGGGTCGTTTCGGCTGCTGTTCCTACGGTTAAGCGCAAGGTATTTTCACAACCCACTTGGCTGGTGCGATTTCTTATTACTATCCCTGCGTTAATCAATGCGGTATAGCGTTGATCTGCATTGTCTACTTTTACTAAAATGAAATTAGCCGCAGATGGATAGGCTGTTTTGACAAAACTCAAGGTTTTTAACGCAGCATACAGTCGTTCTTTTTGCCGCAAAACCTCCTCAATCTCACCGGAAATTTCGGCTGGCTTGCATAATTTTTCGTAGGCCTTTTCCTGGGTTAGCACATTGATATTATACGGGGGTTTAATTTTATTTAAAACCGAAATAATTGCCGAAGATGCATAAGCTATTCCCAACCGAATTCCAGCTAAACCATAGGCTTTTGACAAGGTTTGCGTAATAATTAAATTTGGATAGGTGTGTAATACGTCTACCCAACTCTCGCCCGGATTAAAATCAGTATACGCCTCATCAATAACAACCAGGCCCTTAAATTTGGCTAATAACGCACTGATTTTTTGTTTGGCAAACACGTTCCCAGTTGGATTATTTGGCGAGCAAATAAACATCAGTTTTGTTTTTTCAGTTACTTGCTTCAAAATAGCTGCTTCCCGTAATTCAAATTGTTCCGATAGGTTTACCTCAATACAGCGAATATTATTTATATCGGCTAACACCTTATACATTCCATAGGTAGGCGGCATGATAATCACCTCATCTTCTCCTGGCTCACAAAAAGCACGAAAAAGCAAGTCGAGGACTTCATCACTACCATTGCCTAATAAAAGTTGCTCTTCATTAAGTCCTTTTTGCTTCGCTATCAATTGCTTAAGCTTTCGTTGTTGCGGATCAGGATACCTGTTCACCCCACTTTCATTGGGGTTTTCATTGGCATCTAAAAAAATCATTTCATCTCCAAGCGACGTAAATTCATCTCTAGCAGACGAATACGGTTTTAAGGCACGTACGTTTGGCCTTACCAAGGCGTTTAAATCAAATGTTTTCATCTGTTTTATTTAAGGAATTTAACCGTAAGGTCACTGCGTTCTTGTGTGCGTCTAAGCCCTCGGCTTGCGCCATTATTTCTATGGATGGACCAATGTTTTTTAAACCACTTGCACTAATTTTTTGAAAGGTCATACTCTTCATAAAACTATCTAAATTCACCCCACTATACTGTTTAGCATAACCATTTGTGGGTAAGGTGTGATTGGTTCCTGAAGCATAATCTCCTGCACTTTCAGGAGTATAGTTACCTAAAAAAACAGAACCTGCATTTTGTACTTCACTACAATAATAGGCTTCATCTTTCACACAGACGATAAGGTGTTCAGGTGCATAGGCATTTATCATAGCTAAAATAGCTTCTTTGCGCTCTATATAAATTAATCGCGCGTGTTCTAAGGCTTTTTCGGCAATTGCTTTACGCGGAAGCTTACTGAGTTGACGAAGCACAGCATCTTGTACTTGACCTACCATAGCTTTTGATTCACTCAGCAATACCACTTGACTATCTGTACCGTGTTCAGCCTGACTTAATAAGTCAGCAGCCACAAACGAGGGATCAGCCGTGTCATCAACAACAACCATTACCTCAGAAGGACCTGCGGGCATATCAATGGCAACGCCTAAGGTAGTTGCTACTTGTTTGGCAGCGGTTACGTATTGGTTTCCTGGTCCAAACAGTTTATACACCTGTGGTATACTCTCCGTTCCTAAGGTCATCCCAGCAATGGCTTGAATACCTCCAACCTTAAATATTTTGGTCACTCCGCAACGTTGAGCAGTATACAAAATTGCTGGGTGAATAGTACCTTCAGCATTGGGTGGACTGCACAATACAATTTCTTGACATCCGGCAAGAACCGCAGGTATTACCAACATTAGTACGGTAGAAAACAAGGGAGCACTTCCCCCAGGAATGTACACACCTACCTTTTGAATAGGGCGCTTTTCTTGCCAACATGCTACGCCAGGCATAGTTTCAACCCGTACGGGTGCTGTCTTTTGAGCTGCATGGAATTTTTCTACATTCGCCTTCGCTACGTCGATTGCCTTTTTTAAATCGGGATCAACTTCGGTAACCGCTTGCTTTAATTCAGCCGTACTTACCTGAAGCTTAGCGATCGCTACACCATCAAATTGTTGGGTGTATTTTTTAATAGCTTCATCTCCGTCTGCTCGTACAGCATCAAATACATCCATGACTACGGCAGACAGGGCTGTGGTAGACAAACTGGGTCTCTTTAGTATTTCAGACCATTGTTGACGGGGTGGATTAGTAATTATCTGCATGGTTTATAATAATTTTCTCATGTGGTATCCCAATTTAACATAACCGTTTTTGGTCCAATACGCCGTTGCTCTCTCACTTTTAATATAGCTATTGAGTTCGGCTGCAACGCAGTCTATAGACCGGGCATAGTCATAGACAAAATTCATCATAAGATCGCCTACTCCAGCACTTCGATGTGAAGGTTTTACAACCACATCATCTAATTCTATATGCTTTCCAATATAATATTTATATAACACCCAGACCCCAGCAATTGCAATGAGTTCTGTTCCAAAATAAACCCCTGCACATCTATAATTATGCGCATACATTTCGGTCAGCCGTTCTACTAATACTTCTTCTGGAATTGTTGCATCTAATTCCTGCAATAGAGGAATTAGACTGCGTAATTCAGCGGCAGGTACAAAGCGTGCCGTATATTTATTTTTACTTGTTTGCATGATCATTTATATTAAGACATCAACCATCAGGCTTTATAAAACCATTTTTTCAATAGGACAGACTAAAATTCCCTCTGCGCCCTGATTTTTAAGTTCATCAATGACTTCCCAAAACTTATCTTTATTCATTACAGTATGCACCGATGACCACCCTTTTTCTGCAAGGGGAAGTACAGTTGGACTCCGCATTCCCGGCAGTAAGGAGATTATTTCTTCAATCTTATTATCTGGGGCATTTAAAAGAATATATTTATGATCTCTTGCCTTTAGTACAGATTGAATTCTAAAGGTCAATTTTGATAAGAAGGCTTGTTTTTCGGCAGAAAGCTTTGGCCCCGCTGTTAAAACCGCTTCACTTTTCACAATGAATTCTACTTCCTTTAAATTGTTTTTAAACAAGGTACTTCCACTGGAAACAATATCCACTACGGCATCTGCAAGCCCTATACTTGGCGCAATTTCTACCGAACCATTAATAATGTGAATATCCGCTTCAATGCCTTGTTCTGTCAAATACTTCTGCACCGTATTTGGATACGAAGTGGCAATCTTTTTTCCGTTTAAATCAGACGGTCCCTGATAATCCACTCCGTTTGGAACAGCTAAGGAAACTCTACATTTAGAAAATCCCAACCGCTCTACAATTTGTAAATCTCTACCTTTTTCTAGCAGCGTATTTTCTCCTAAAATGGCAATGTCAACCACCCCGTCGCGTAAATATTGAGGAATATCTCCATTGCGAAGGTATAATACTTCTAGGGGGAAATTTCTCGCTACCGCTTTGAGTTGGTCTTTTCCATTATCAATAGAAATTCCACAACTTTTTAATAACTGTAAAGATTCATCGTGTAGACGACCTGATTTTTGAATGGCAATTTTAAGTGTTTTCATAAGGTATGTATTGGTCGATAGCTACAAGCAAAAAAAAACCCGCTTGAAGATATCAAACGGGTTGTATATATAGTTTTGGGTACTAAACATCACCTCGCTCGATTGCAAGAAAAAAGATGATGATGTACGTTATTAAATTGCATAGTTGTTTTACTAGACCACAAATGTAATAGAATATTTTTTTTTATAACACGCTTTAGGGAAAAAATTTGTAGGTATTTTTTACGTTTGCTTCGCTCATATCACTGAAGCCTGCATAAAACCTTGAGCTAGCACGCCTGCAAATAACATGCAGAATTGCAACAACTAATTATTTATCCTTTAATTTATTCATTGCTAGATGTTTCTCTCGTGCGTGTTCGAGACCATCATTCCACCATTGTTTCATCAGCTTTTTATCAAAAACCAACGAATTAGTTGTGAGTACGGTTGGCGTATAATACAGATTCAATTTTACATTGCGATGTACCGCTTCCAATTTTCCAATCGTTACATTTTGACGTTCTATATTATCCATCATAAACGAAAAAATATTGGTAATTAATGAAAAGGGATTGGTGGTTGGCGGGCGTTGTAATTGATTTACCTCCGTCTCTAAAATAATGGCATCTACTTCGGTGGCTCCTCGTAAAATCGCTTCGCGAATAGGTACAATACTTCCAAAACCACCATCGGCATATTCACAACCATTCTTTTGTATTAAGCTCATAAAGGGCACATAATTACACGAGGCCCATATCCAATCACAAAAATCGGCATAGGTACAATCTTTAATCGACTTATATTCTACCGCATTCGTGGTGAAGTTTGAAACGGTCACAACCACATCCTTGTCGGATGCCTTGAGGGTATTAAAATACGCTTCGGTAAAATAACGTTTGATGAATTTTCGTAAATTCTTACTCTCTCCAAAGGTTTTTCGTTTGTTTAAAAAATTCCAAAGGGTATTGAGGTGATTAATGCGCGCTACCCGCTCACCATTAACCACACTTACTTTAAATGGATTATTACTAAATATTTTGCGCTGATTAACTGTAGTATAAATAGCTTTTAATTCGTACAACTTCCCCAATGCCAAATGTGAAACCATCAAACTTCCAGTGGAAGTTCCTACAAAAATATCGTAGGTATTATCTTTTTCATCTATTAAATACTGTGCTACACCCCCCGCAAAAGCTCCTTTGCTCCCTCCTCCGGATATCACCAATGCCTTCATATATACCTACGTGATTTTTATTCTTAAAATAAATGCTATTTTTGATAAAACTAATCAATTTGACATGAAAAACCTAACGGCTTTTTTAGCCTTCCTTTTCGTACTCTCTGCCTGCACTGAAGCTTACGTTCCGCGAACTATCCAATCAGTAGAGCTTGAAGAATTTACTATGCCTAACTCCAGTATCCGTGCTATAACGACCCAAAGCGATTCTTTGTTGTACTACGCTACCTCTGATGGTAAAATTGGGCGTATAACGCCATCGTTTAATAAGGTAAACGAAATTACCGTACTTCAAGATAGTATCACGCCACACTTTCGTGCAATAGCCAGTAATGGCACAAAGGTTTTTGCCTTAAGCATTGAAAGTCCTGCCCTACTCTATCACTATCAAGACGGAAAAGCAAGCTTAGTTTATCGCGAAGATCATCCCGCTATATTTTATGATGCCATGACGTTTTATGACGAACAAAATGGTATTGCCATTGGAGATCCTACCGAAGGATGTTTATCAATTATTGTCACGCATGATGGAGGAACTACATGGAAGAAAATTTCTTGTGACAACATTCCTCCCATGGTAGAAGGAGAAGCTGCCTTTGCGGCAAGTAACGGAAATATTGCCACTATTGGGGCAGCAGCATGGGTAGTCACAGGCGGAGAAAAATCGCGGGTATTTTACAGTGCTGACTACGGTGAAACGTGGACGGTTAGTGAGACGCCCATGATGGAAGGTGGTAAAATGACCGGTAATTACGCCGTTGCATTTTACGATGCCAACCACGGCGTCATTGTTGGTGGTGATTGGGATAATAAAGCGGATCAAACCGCAAGCAAGGCCATCACTAAAGATGGTGGTAAAACCTGGAACCTTAGCGCTCCTGGTTTAGGGCCAGGTTATAGAAGTAGTGTTGCCTATGTTCCCGATACACAAGGTCAAGAAGTGTTTTCGGTCAGTACCACTGGAATTTCATATTCTAACGATGGTGGAACAACGTGGAATAATGTGAGTGATAAAGGTTTTTATACCATTCGATTTGTAAATAAAAATTTTGCTTGGCTTGCGGGTCACAATAAAATTGCAAAAATGACATTAAGTAATAAATAAGTTTCCAATTTTATACCCTATGAAAAATTTAGTTCTAGTTCTGATTACCATCGTTACCTTGACAAGTTGTGAAAAAAATGAGTTACGCGAAGAATTTAACTGTAGTACGTATGGTTTTGCTAATCTTAAAAAACATACCGATTTTTTAAAACATTTTAAAATGCAATTGCCTAGTGATTGGAAAACTAACTATTACTATGACGAATACGCTTCAGACATCTATTCTGCAGACACGACTAAATCATTAACTGAAACCTTTATTATTGAGGCCAGTTGGAAACAAGGCGAGCTCTATTTAACAGATGATTTTGTGCAAAAAATTGACACCTTGAATCGCGAAGACGAATTAAAAACAACCAAATCAACTTTTACCAAAATTCAAAATAAACTAAGTTACTTAAATGTAGCCGAAGGAATGTCTAATGGATACCCCCTAAAACATCTCCAAATATTTATCAAATTAGGAGTGGATGACTACCTGACGCTTTCCTCAAAAATATTTGGCACAGAAAACGTTCAAGAACGCTTGTGTAAATCCATTGATCTTTTTAATCGCATTGAATTAATAAAACAACAGTAGCTTTAGTGATTTAACGGTATTGTATTTGCTCAAGACAGACTTGTATATTGAGAATCGAATCTCTACATTTGAAAAAAAATTCTCATGCAGCATATCATTGATCGCTTTATAAAGTACATTACTATAGATACCCAATCTGACCCGAATAACCCCGCATTTCCAAGTACAGAAAAACAATGGAATCTCGCTAATGTTCTGTTAGAGGATCTCAAAAAAATTGGACTCGAAGATGTGAGTCTCGACGAAAATTGCTACCTGATGGCTACCTTGCCTAGTAATGTAGATTATCCTGTTCCCACCATTGGTTTCATTTCCCATATCGATACCAGTCCCGATTTTGACGCTACTGCGGTTAAACCTCAAATTCACCATAATTATAACGGAGAAGATATCATTCTGAACCGTCTTGAAAATATCGTCTTGTCGCCGTCTTATTTTGAAGATTTATTATTGTATAAAGGACAAACATTGATAACCACTGATGGCACAACACTCCTCGGGGCAGATGACAAAGCGGGAATAACCGAAATTGTTTGTGCCATTGAATACCTCCTTCAACACCCAGAAATAAAACACGGTAAAATTCGCATCGCCTTTACACCAGATGAGGAAGTAGGTAAAGGAGCACATCTTTTTGACGTAGATAAATTTGGTGCCGAATGGGCGTATACCATGGATGGAAGTCAACTTGGAGAATTAGAATATGAAAATTTTAATGCTGCAGGCGCCACCGTAACCATCAAAGGTAAAATTGTACACCCCGGGTATGCAAAGAACAAAATGATCAATTCGTTGCTGATTGCAAATGATTTCATCCATAGTTTACCTAAAAACGAGACACCCGAACAAACGGAAGGCTATGAAGGATTTTTTCACCTGTATTCTACGGTAGGTGAAGTAGAACAAACCACCTTACAATACATTATCAGAGATCATGATATGGAAAAGTTTCAAGCGCGAAAAAAATTATTTTCGGCCGTAGCAGATGATCTCAACGAAAAATTAGGGGCCAAACTAATCAGTGTAGAAATTGCTGATCAGTATTATAATATGAAAGAAAAAATTACCCCGGTAATGCATATTGTTGATATTGCCGAAGAAGCGATGAAAGAAGTTGGTATTACCCCTATTATAAAAGCTATACGCGGTGGGACTGATGGTTCTCAACTTTCGTATAAAGGCCTACCCTGTCCAAATATTTTCGCAGGAGGTCATAATTTTCATGGTCGTTACGAATATGTACCCGTAGAATCAATGGAAAAAGCCATTCAAGTCATCGTAAAAATCGCCAGTTTAACCGCTGCAAAACATCGCATTTAAACAAAAACCATTAATGTGTTGATAATTTTAACCGCTGTGTAAAATAGTCAATATTAATGTATGTTTGCCAACTAAAGTAGTATATCAAAATGAATAGAAATCTTCTCCTTCAACTAGCTAAGCAGTATGATACACCCTTGTACGTGTATGATGCCGATAAAATCGTATCGCAATACAAGCGAATGACCAAGGCCTTTTCGGCAGTAAAACACCTTAAAATAAACTATGCTGTTAAAGCGCTTTCTAACCTCAGTATCTTAAAGGTATTTAAGGAGTTGAAGTCGGGAATTGATACGGTATCTGTTCAAGAAGTGCAACTTGGCCTAAAGGCTGGTTTTGATCCCAAAGATATTATTTTTACTCCTAACGGAGTTTCACTTGAAGAAATTGAGCAAGCCATGGGCTATGGTGTTCAATTAAATATTGACAACCTCTCTATTTTAGAGCAGTTCGGACAAAAATATCCAACTACGCCGGTGTGTATTCGAATGAATCCTCACGTTATGGCGGGAGGGAATTCTAAAATATCGGTCGGTCATATTGACTCAAAGTTTGGTATTTCCATCCACCAACTCCCTCATATACTAAGAGTAGTTGAAAACACAGGCATGTTAATCTCTGGAATTCACATGCATACGGGCTCTGATATTTATGATGTTGATGCCTTTTTACGTGCAACTGAAATCTTATTTAGCGCAGCAGAATCTTTTGATGATTTGACGTATATCGATTTTGGAAGCGGGTTTAAAGTACCGTATAAAGAAGGGGATATTTCAACCGATATTGAAGAGTTAGGCAAAAAATTGTCAAAGCGATTTAATGAATTTTGTAAAGAACAAGGAAAAGAACTTACCTTAATGTTTGAACCCGGTAAGTTTTTGGTCAGTGAAGCTGGAAATTTTTTAGCCACAGTGAATGTGGTTAAACAAACTACCTCAACCGTGTTTGCGGGAGTTGATAGTGGTATGAACCATTTAATACGACCGATGTTCTACGATGCGTATCACCATATTGAAAACCTGTCAAATCCAAATGGAAAAGAACGTTTCTACACGGTAGTAGGCTATATTTGTGAAACGGATACCTTAGGGGCTAACAGAAGAATTAATGAAATTACCGAAGGAGATATTTTGTGTTTTCACAATGCCGGTGCCTACTGTTTTTCAATGGCTTCTAATTATAACTCACGATATCGACCTGCAGAAGTTATGGTAAAAGATGGCAAGGGATATTTGATCCGAGAACGCGAAACGATTGAAGATTTACTTCGAGGTCAAATTCTTGTAGAGTAAATTACCCCATGGGTAAGTAGACTACTGTAAGCAGGTAATGGGAATATTTATCACCCCAAAGGGTATATTACACATAAAAAACCATGAAAGATTTTATCAACAGCTTGCCAAAAACGGAGTTACACCTACACCTTGAAGGGAGTTTTGAACCTGAATTGATGTTTGAGATTGCCAAACGAAATCAACGTAGCATTCCCTATCAATCTATTGCTGACCTAAAAGCAGCGTACCAGTTTAATAACNTGCAAGAATTTCTTGATATCTATTATGCNGGAGCGTCCGTTTTACTTACATCGCAAGACTTTTTTGATTTGACTTGGCATTATTTATTAAAGGCACATCAAGACCATGTGGTGCATGTAGAAGTGTTTTTTGATCCACAAACCCATACCGATCGCGGAGTCCCTTTTGCTACCGTAATTAATGGAATTTTATCTGCCTTACACCAAGCACAAAAAGAACTAAACATCAGCCACCGCTTAATTCTATCGTTTTTACGTCATTTAGACGAGGCCTCCGCCTTTAACACCTTAGAAGCGGCGATGCCTTATAAAGATCATATTGCAGGTGTAGGTCTTGATTCGTCCGAGTTAGGGAATCCTCCGAGCAAATTTAAACGCGTTTTTGCCAAAGCAAAAGCGGCCGGATTTCGCACCGTGGCACATGCCGGTGAAGAAGGTCCTGCCCCCTATATCTGGGAAGCCCTAAACGACCTTGAGGTGTGTAGAATTGATCATGGAAACAATTGCCTAGACGATGAGGCACTTGTAGCACATTTGGCCGCAATTAAAATGCCCCTAACCTTATGTCCGCTATCCAATGTAGCCCTAAAAGTAATTGATGACTTAGCCAATTATCGCATAATAGAAATGATGGAACGCGGTCTATTGGTCACCATCCACTCGGATGATCCCGCCTATTTTGGAGGATATATAAATCAAAATTTTATCGCCTTAGCAGCTGCAAAAGGCCTTACGAAAACTCAACTAGCGCAACTTGCAAAAAATAGTTTTATCGCAAGTTGGTTACCTGAAACAGAAAAACAAAGGTGGATCGCTAAAATAGACACCTTACTCGAAGCCCAGACCTAAGGCCAGCCATACCGTTAGTGACGTATGGGTAAGCCTAAACCGCTCCCTATACCTGGCTGCCTAATCTAACTTTGGCAATACAAAACTGTCTAGAACACTTTTTTCTTTCATGAGTGCTTCTATTTCATCTGCATGTCGTGGTGCCGCACTCGATAAATTAACAGGACCATTATCCGTGATTAGAATATCATCTTCAATGCGTACTGCAATACCCCACCATTTTTTATCACAGGGACTGTTCTCTGGAATATAAATTCCTGGTTCTACAGTGATGACCATATTTGCTTTAAAAGGAGTGTATGTTCCGGGATCGTGAACATCCAGACCAATATGATGCGAAGAACCATGCGGATAATAAGAATGTCTTTCATTAAGCGATTTAATTATCCCAAGTTTTAATAGTCCTTCATTGATTACTTTTTTGGTAACCATATTTGGCGCATTAAATCCGTTCCCGACCTTTGCCGCTGCAATTCCCTGCTCTTGTGCCTCATAAACTAAGTCATAAATAGCACGTTGTTCAGGACTAAATGATCCATTGGCTGGAATCGTTCTAGTCACATCGGCAGTATACCCGTGATACTCCGCTCCCAGATCCATTAATACTAAATCNTTTCCTACCTTGGTTTTGGTATTCTCAATATAGTGAAGTACGCATCCATTATGACCNGCACCTACAATAGAGGGATAGCCCTCATACTCTGCTCCATACTTTTTATACACAAATTCATGTACCCCTTGAATTTCAATTTCCGACATCCCAGGGTGCATTGCTTTCATTATTTCACGTTGACCAATGGCTGAAATTTCGACCGCTTTTTTTAAGTGCTTCATTTCTTCCGGAGTCTTAACCTCTCGAAGAGATGCCATGAGGGTTCCTAATGGACCTATAGAAATATTTGACGCCGGTTCGGCCGCTAATTTTAAACTTATTTTTTGTTGGAACTCTTTACGTAAATTATCGGTGGTTGCATTCTTATATCCCGCCAATAATTCATCGTTGGCATATTCAGGATTACGTCGGAAGATCACCCCTAAATTCTGTGCTACATTCGCACTATTTTCAATCGGCGTAGCCTTAATTAGTTCATACACTTGCGCTTTTCGTGATTGTGCTAATACATCGCGATCAAAGTTGGCTGCATGTTTAAAATGGGCGATCAAACTATACAAATCGGCCTCATCTCTTCCATCTCTATAATCGTCTTGAAAATCAAAAATCATGACCTGATCAAATTGCTTAAAATCATAGTTTGAGGCGATAAATTCTTTTCCATTGTACGCAGCCTCAAACCCTAATATATTCTTAGNCCCTTCTGTACCAAGCCTTTTACCCGTCCACATTTCCGCTTGGGCATTTTTTTCNTGTACATATAAAACTTCGTCATGACCATCGGCCTGCGCTTCCGAAAACACCATCAATACGGCATGCGGCTCGCGGTAGCCTGTTAAATAGAAAAAATTAGGATCTTGATGATATACATAATCTACATCATTTGCACGATTCCTTACTGGATTGGCAAAGAACACGGCCACACTATTTTTGGGCATCTTAGCACGTAAAGCGGCTCTACGTTCTTTGTGGAATTCTTTAGACAAATAATCTTGCGGGGTACCTTCTTCTTGCGCTTCAAGGCAAAAAGGACTCATCATTAAAAGTAGGAAAACAATACCTTTTACATACATGGTTGATAAATTTTGTACTCAAATATACAATTATATTTAGTAATGCTTTGCAACAACCTATACGTAAAGTCCTGGCCCTTAAGTTACCTCAACCGCACTATACGATACAAAAAAATNCTACCCCATGTAATTGCCTAATTGGCATTTTCAATAGCCCTNTTGATCTTTACCATTAAATAAACCCNAGCCTTATTGAGAAAATCATAAAAATCATTTTTTTTCTAAAACATGTTGCCGTTTTTAAACAATAACCTGTACATTTACCGCATGCAATTGATTCTAACATCTACATTTTTAGCCGCGTTGACCTGGTCAACCGCTACGACCTATATTGCAGCTACCACCATTACCCCGTAGGGGTTCTCTTTTTACATATCATCCGTTATACAATTATTCTATCTTTTTAATAATCAATTTATTACACTATGAAAGTGCTTAAATTTGGAGGTACTTCGGTAGGCTCCGCATCCAATATTCAACACCTTATTTCTATAATTAAAGCCAGCAAGAAACCTCAAGTTGTGGTGGTCTCTGCGTTTGCAAAAAGCACCAATTTATTGAGTAAAGCTGCTCAACTTGCGGCCAGTAAAACTGCAACGTACCACGCAGTAGTGAAAGAAATAAAAACGATTCACTATACCCTCATTAACCAGTTATTTTCTCAAGCAGAATCGGTAACTATACGGCATTTAGTCGACCAAAAACTCGAGCACCTCGATACGCTACTCAACGGTATTGCTGTGGTCAATGAACTCTCACCCAAAAGTGAAGCGGCCGTATTAAGTTTAGGTGAATTACTCTCTTCAGAAATCATCACGGCGACACTACAAAAAGAAGGAGTTAATGCGCAGCGTAAAGACGCACGAAAATTAATTGTGACTAATAATGACTTTACCCAAGCCGTTGTTAATGTTAATGTAACCCATCAAAAAATACAAGCGTATTTTAAGGATCAAACTGCTGCGGTCACTGTCATACCTGGTTTTATCGCGGCCACTTCTACTGGAGAAACCTCCCTGTTGGGGAGAGGTGGTTCTGATTATTCGGCCGCCATCCTCGCGGCAGCGTTACAGGTAGAAGCTCTAGAGATTTGGACCGATGTAAGTGGCATGTTTACCGCCAATCCGTCCTTGGTAAAATCGGCAACGCCCATTGCACAACTTTCGTACGCAGAAGCGATGGAACTATCGCACTTTGGTGCCAAGGTACTCTATCCTCCAACCATCCATCCAGTACTAAAAGCAAAAATTCCTATTTATATAAAAAATACAGCGAAACCTGAAGTGGCTGGTACCCTAATCTGTACCCAGCCAAAAGGCACTAAAAATCCAGTACAAGGTATCAGCCATATTGATGATGTTACCCTCATTACCCTTGAAGGATCGGGTATGGTTGGTGTACCTGGATTTTCAAAACGACTTTTTGAAACCTTGGCCTTTGAGGAAATTAATGTCAAATTAATTACCCAAGCTTCGTCTGAACACTCCATTTGTATCGGTATTGATGACGTAAATGCGATCAAAGCAAAGCGCGCCATTGATCAGTGCTTTGAATTTGAAATTTTAAAACACAAACTAAACCCTTTAACGGTTGAGTCACATCTATGTATTATTGCCATTATTGGAGATCAAATGAAAAGTCATCAAGGAATTAGTGGAAAAATGTTTGGTACCCTGGGTAAGAACAATGTTAATATTAGAGCCATAGCACAAGGCGCTTCAGAAAAAAACATTTCGGCCGTCATTGCAAAAAAAGATGTTAAAAAAGCACTAAACTGTCTGCATGAAGTTTTTTTTACAAACAACTATAAGCAAATAAACATCTTTATTACTGGCGTGGGAAATGTTGGCGCTAAACTAGTTCATCAAATTGAACAACAGCACGCATTTCTTCGCAAAAATTTACATTTAAATATTCGGGTTATTGGACTCTCAAATTCACGACGCATGTGCTTTAACGAAAACGGTTTTGCGCTTGATACATGGGCTGACCAATTAAATGACCCCTCACGCAGTCAAAAAGCCAATGTACAGCAATTTTATGACCGGATTGTTGAACTTAACTTGCGCAATAGCATCTTTGTCGATATTACCGCTAATGAAACTGTTGCTGCAATGTATCCAAAATACCTCACCCAACGAATTGCTGTAGTGGCCTGTAATAAAATTGCCTGTGCTTCGCCGTACCCCAACTATCAACGCTTAAAAGAACTCTCCCTACGGTACAATACGCCATTTTTATTTGAAACCAATGTAGGCGCAGGGCTCCCCGTGATAGACACCTTAAATAACCTGATTACCTCAGGAGATAACATTGTTAAAATTCAAGCGGTACTTTCAGGAAGTCTAAACTTTATTTTTAATAATTTCAACGGCGAGGAACGATTTATTGAAGTCGTACGTCGCGCTGCTGCGGAAGGCTATACAGAACCAGATCCACGAATAGATTTGAGCGGTATTGATGTTGCCCGTAAAATTCTTATTTTAGCTCGAGAAAGTGGATGGCCTTTAGCGCTTGAAGAAATAGAAAATAATTCATTTTTAACCCCAACCGATTTAGAAGCTCCAACGGTTGCTGATTTTTATGCCGCGTTGGATACAGAAGACGACCACTATAACGCCCTGCTGAAATCAGCCAAGGATCGAGGTAATCGATTAAAATATGTCGCCTCATTTGTCGAGGGTAAAGCGAAGGTAGGACTAGAAGAAATTCCAAGCGGACACCCGTTTTACGACCTCGAAGGGAAAGATAATATTGTAATGTACTATACGAAACGTTACCCAGAACAACCCTTAATAATTAAAGGAGCCGGAGCCGGCGCGGAAGTTACTGCGGCCGGATTATTTGCAGACCTCATTAAAATAGCGAATCGATAATATGGACTATATAAAACTTTTTTCTCCAGCCACCGTTGCCAATGTCTCTTGTGGTTTTGATGCCTTAGGTTTTGCCTTGAATACAGCCGGTGATGAGATGATTCTCAGAAAAACCGCACAACAGGGAGTGCGAATTAGTCACATAGAAGGCGCCACGCTTTCTACAGATCCAACCCGTAATGTGGCCGGGGTAGTTGCCTTAGCAATGCTTAAAAAACTAGTGCCCCCTGTAGGTGTAGAAATTGAGCTGTACAAAAAGGTAAAACCAGGAAGCGGATTAGGGAGTAGCGCCTCAAGTGCGGCCGGTACTGCATATGGCATTAACGAACTTTTTAATCGTCCGTTTTCTACCCTACAATTAACAGAATTTGCACGCTTAGGGGAAGTCGCCGCTTGTGGGGAACCTATCGCCGATAATGTAGCGGCTGCTTTATATGGTGGATTTATTTTGGTGCGGAGCTATAGCCCGCTTGACATCGTAAAACTCCCCGTGCCAGACCAACTCTGGGCTACCGTCATTCATCCACAAATTGAAATCAAAACAGAAGATGCTAGAGCCGTATTGCCCTTGTCGGTTCCCATGGATATTGCGGTGCGGCAAAGTGCCTATTTAGCTGGTTTTATAAGTGGGTTGTACGAAAGTAATTATGGTCGACTAAGTGATTCACTAATTGATCTACTTGCAGAGCCTCATAGAAAAAAAATAATGCCTTATTATGACGATGTGTATGCAGCGGGTAAAGAAATTGGTACCCTAGGGGTTGGAATTTCAGGATCAGGCCCCAGTATGTTTGCGCTAGCTCAAGGAGAAACTATCGCAAAGAAAATGAAAGAACAATTGATAGCTATTTTTAATAACAAGTCTATTGACTACAAGGTATACTGCGCACAAATAACCCCACAGGGGGTCAAAAAAATTGAAAGCCATTAATTACGCTTGGGCCTTATCCCATATAAATCTTACCCTTCCATTATGAAATATCACAGTTTACAACACAAAGCCAAATCAGTAGATTTTCAAGCGGCCGTTATTAAAGGGCTTGCCGAGGATAAAGGGCTGTATTTTCCCTCAAAGATTACGCCACTTCCTTCCGACTTCCTGCACAACTTAACGGCTCATTCAAATGAAGAAATTGCCCTTCAGGTAATTAAACAGTTTATTGGAAGCAGTATTCCTACTGACCAACTAAAAGAACTTATTGCAGATACCTTAGTTTTTGATTTTCCTTTAGTACCAATTACCCCAAAGTGTAGTAGTTTAGAATTATTTCATGGGCCAACCATGGCATTTAAAGATGTAGGCGCCCGATTTATGGCCCGATGCTTAGGGTATTTTAATCGGAACAGCCAAAAAGAAGTAACCGTTCTAGTGGCGACCTCGGGTGATACTGGAGGTGCCGTAGCCAGTGGTTTTTTAGGAGTCCCCAACGTAAAGGTAGTTATTTTATACCCTAGTCAGAAAGTAAGTGCAGTACAAGAAAAACAATTAACAGGGCTAGGTCAGAATATTAGTGCCTTAGAAGTTGAGGGTACCTTTGACGATTGCCAAATGATGGTTAAAAAAGCCTTTTTAGATACCGAGATTACCCAACATCGCAGCCTAACTTCCGCAAATTCAATTAATGTGGCACGTTGGTTACCACAGATGTTTTATTACTTTTTCGCCATGAAAAAACTCCAAAAACACAGTACTCCAATTAGCTTTTCTGTGCCCAGCGGAAACTACGGGAATATTTGTGCAGGTATGTTGGCTAAACGCCTTGGTTTACCCATTCATCATTTCATCGCCTCTACCAACCGCAATGCTATTATACCGCGTTTTTTAACTTCCGGTGTATACCGTCCTGCTCCTTCCATACAAACTATATCTAATGCAATGGATGTTGGAGATCCAAGTAATTTTGTTCGTATTCAAGCCTTGTATGAGGGTGATTTTAAGGCGCTTACAACTGATTTGGTTGCCTTTGAATTTAGTGATGACCAAACGCGAGAAGCCCTGCATGAATTATACAAACAACATGGGTATTTGGCCGATCCACACGGTGCCGTGGCCTACCTTGGCGCTAAAAAATACCAAGAGCAACATCCTGAAGTTCATACCGTATTCTTAGAAACTGCCCATCCTGTAAAATTTATGGATGTTGTAGAGCCCCTTGTGAGCACGAAAATTGATCTTCCACCACAAATTAAGGCGGTGATAAACCTCCCCAAACGGGCTAAAAAAATTAGTCATTATGATGAACTTCAAGCGTATTTACTAAATCCTTAATCAGTTGAATTCAATGAACGTATTGTGCGCCACATTTCCATAGTGCTATAGTGTATAGC